>ERZ1024427.3-NODE-3-length-157737-cov-68.708362_pt1 | contig 157737 bp, 138 predicted proteins | sample MGYA00520783_ERZ1024427 | MGnify/ENA primary metagenome ERZ1024427 (study PRJEB33242, sample SAMEA3444285) | Homo sapiens | biome: Host associated; feature: Gastrointestinal tract; material: Stool | place: Uganda | collected 2011-01-01 ...
AAGTACCTGGAGATGAGCGAGCGTCCGTGTATCGCTGTTCTCTACATACCATTCAGTAAATTTCATATTTAAACCTTCCATAATGGAGGGGTGACCCCAGTAAGTTGAACAAACCTACTGGGGGTTGTTATTTATGAAATTAACATATGAAGATAAAGTTAAAATATATAGACTTTGGAAAGAAGATCATTATGGTCCTAGATACATAGCAAAGCAGTTTAATATTGATCTTGCATTTCTTAAATATTTGCTAAAACTTTTTGATTTATATGGATTAAATGTTGTTAAGAAGAAATCTAACAAAAAATATTCAAAAGAATTTAAAGAACAAGCAATCAACAGTGTTCTCATAGATAATGAATCACAAAAGCAAGTAGCCTTAAGTTTAGCATTGCCAAATGCAGCGTTATTGAGCTTGTGGATTAAGTCATATAAAGAAAATGGTTATAATGTTCTTGAGAAAAAGCGAGGGCGTTATGGCAAAGAAGAAACAACAGAACAAAGAATCAGAACTGCAAAAACAAATACAGGATCTTCAAAAGAAGAACTTGCAGCTCTTGATAGAGAACGAATTCTTAAAAAAATTGGATGCATTAATTACAGAGCGGGAACAACGAGAGTCCAAGAAATAGCAAAAGTTATTACTGAATTAAGGCAAGAACTAAAATTATCTCTAGCATTCATTCTAAAAAACATCAATGCAGTACCTGACGTACCGCATATTTCTCGTTCTGATTATTATTACACCATCAAAAAGAATGATAAGGATGATAAGAATCAGGATTTAATAGACAAGATTAAGGAAATCTATTCTGACCACAAGAAGCAATATGGGTATCGTCGAATTACCCTTGAATTAGCACGTCAAAACATCAATGTAAACCATAAAAAAGTTCAACGATTAATGCAAAAGCTTGGACTAAAAGGAATTACTCCTAAAGCAAAATATAAGTCTTACAAAGGCGATTTGAACGGAACTGTTAAGAACCTGTTACTCGATAAAATTGTTGATACAGAAAAACATAAGACCTACTATGACCGTAACTTTGAAACCACATCTGTTAACCAAAAATGGACCACTGATGTATCAGAGTTTCACATTGTAGCAGGCAAACTTTACTTATCTCCAATTTTAGATATGCACAACGCTGAGATTGTATCTTTCAACATATCTACTTCACCAAACTTTTTTCAAACTACAGATATGCTAAATAAAGCATTAGATAAGTATTCTAACCTTAAAGGTCTTATATTTCATTCTGATCAAGTTTGACAATATCAAATGTCTAAGTTTCATAAGATATTAAGGGATAGAGGCATCATTCAATCAATGTCTCGCAAAGGCAATTGCTACGATAATGGCATTATGGAAAACTTCTTTGGAAAGATGAAAAATGAAATGTTTTTGGGCATGAGTACGAGTTCAATTCCTTAGATGATCTCAAGGTAGCGATGGAAGAATATATTGATTACTACAACACAAAAAGAATACAAGTCAAACTAAAAGGCCAAACTCCTTGTGAAATTAGGAATCTGACCTTAAAATAACCATAAATTTTATTTGTTCAACTTATGGGGTTCACTCCATTACTAGGTATCTTAGATAGCCAAGAGCTTTATTTTAGTCGTTTAAGAAACTTGAATGATGCTAGTGAAGGCAGAGCTGTTTTAGATATTGTTAAATCCATTAAACCAACAGGCATTGCAAAAGAACTAATTCAATTTGTAAAGAACAATTATTTTTCTATTGAGCAAAAAGCAAGAAGTTCATATTCATTTTCATTCACAACAGAAGATGATGATGCTTCTCAATGGGACCGCTATGCAGATCATGGTAAAGGCGTATGTATTGAGTTTAGTTCTGATCAATTAGAAATTCTTATGAATACTTTTAGTCAAGTTCGTTTAGACAAGATAATCTACATTGATTCAAATAGGCAAAAAGAAATCAAAGATGAGTTAAATAAGCTTGCTTTAAATATCAACAATAATGAACTCACAAAAGAACTTGCTTTCTTTTCAATGAGATTTAAACATTTCTCCTTTCGTCATGAAAATGAATATAGGCTCTCATATATCAGAAGAAATACTGAATTGGACGAACATTATCCTAGCTATGATCCTGATAAAAGTGAAGTACAATTCTCTAGAGAAATGGAAGAGGAAATTGCAAAAATCGAATCTCTTCATGAATTAAAAGCAGGTCCATTCGATATATCAAATTCCTTTAAACGAAGAATGAAGTTGGATATGAATATAGCTTCAAAAAATATAAATCACGGAATATTCAAAGAGTTAGATGATTTTGGACTTCAAAACTTTATAACGAAGATCGTTGTAGGTCCAAAATGGACTCAAACAGAGTATGAAGATTTTTGCGAATATCTAAACGAGAAGTACTTTATAAATTACTCGTCAATTTTTCTAGAAAAAGCAAAATGTACATTAATCTAATGGTTAAAGGTTCTTTTTCATCAGAAATTGATTTTATGTTCGTGTCATTTTTAGTTAAAGTGGGAAACAGTGAAATCTATTAATCTTTTTTCTGAAAGATCGATTCTCTTATAAACTATAAAATAAGCATATTTATGAGTATTTAAGAATACCTGCAGGTAGTAGAAAATGATAAAAATCAATTTAGCAAATTTAAAAAATAAGATCTATAAAGAGAATAACCTAGAGTTGTCGAGCAGAGTTAACCTTATATACGGTAAAAATGGTACAGGAAAAAGTACACTTTGTAATCTAATAAAAGAGCAACTTTCTGAAGAATATGACGTTGAGTTATTTAATGGTTTTGATTCAGTTATATCAGAGAATGATAAGTTAGATCTTGTTACTTTAGGTGAAGAAAATGTTCAAATTGAGAGAACTATTAAAGAGCTTGAAGCAAAGTTAAAAAATAAACAAGAAGAATTCAATAAGAATGAAGTAAATTTGATAGATGATGACAATAATAAAGATAATTTATTTGCAAAATATAGTGTTGCCCAATCAAATTTTAAGAATGCAAATAAAAATCTAGAAGTATATCTATCAAAAAGGGCTAAATCTATTAAAGATTCTGATCTAAGAATATCTATTAGCACCTACAATAAATCAGACTTAATCGAAGACTTGAAACGAGATGGAGCTATCCTATCCTCTGAAGAACAAGAACGATGTAGAAATACAATTCGCTCTGTTGTTAAGAAAGCGACAAAGATTGAAATGTTACCAATAAATTTTGATGAGCTAGCAGAAGAAGTTGAGGTTATTCTTCATAGAACTGTAACTCCAATTACTGAAATTCCAGAGTTAAAGCACAACAAAGATCTAACAAATTTTGCTAAAGAAGGTCTAAGACTTCATAAGGTAGGTGATAGATGTGCTTTTTGTGGCTCTGTTATTTCAAATGAAAGATATGAAAATGTTAAACGTTACTTTGAAGAAGATAAAGCTAAGCAATTAGAATCTGAAGTTATTCAATTAAAAGAAAAAGTTAACTCTCTAAAATTCTCGATAAGCAATTTAAAATTTGAAGTCCAAGAATTTTATAGTAAATATTCTTCTGAAGTCTTAAATTTAAATTCAAAACTTCAAGATGAAAAAAAGTTAGTAATAAATTTTCTTCAAAACATGCTTGATATTTTAAATATCAAAAGCATCTTTGACGAAAGTAATGAACATGTTGAGTTAATTCAATCAGAACTAAATGATTTAATAAGAAAATACAATAATCTTGTTGAGCAAAATAATTCTTCAAATCTTGAAGATTTGAAGCAAAAGGCAAAAGATAAATTACTATTACACGAAATTAAATCTATTAAAACAAATGCAGAATATTTAGAATTGCTTAATATTAAGCAGAAATCAGAAATTGAGTATTTATCTAAAGAAGCTCAATTTAACCAAGCCAAGCAACAATCAGACTTTTTACAAAAAGAAGTAGAAGAAATTCAAAACAATATTCGTGAGGAAAAATTAAAGAAAACAAGCGTAAGTAAACTTGCAGAAAATATTAATAAAAAACTCATAACTTCGGTTAATTTTACCTTAGTGCCTTATATAGATGAAAATTCAAGTTTAGAAATTGTCGTTGGAGATTATCGAATAAAAAGCTCTAATACAGGGAATTTTAGATCTGTTGAAGAACTATCTACCGGAGAAAAAAATATCGTTGCTTTTCTGTACTTTATTGAAAAATTACACTCAGAAGATCCATCCAGTAATCCCAATAAGAAAAAATTCATCGTATTTGATGATCCAATGACTTCAAATGATGATTTTATTCAATATATCATTATGAATGAGCTTAATAAACTAATTCAATCTTGCAACAAAAAGAAGAACAACACTCAAAATACTTTAGTAATTTTAACTCATAATAGTCATTTTTATCTCAATCAAAAATATGAAATAGAACAATTCAATAGAACTGCAGCAGAAAACACAGAAAAAGACTCAATCTTCCACTTGCATTCAAACAAAATTGAATCGGAATTTTATCTAATAGAAGATCCAAGTAAGGATTTTAAAACAAGTTATGAACAACTTTGGGAGGAGTTAGCATTACTTACAAACAACACTTCTGACGAGAATAGCCATCTGTTACTTAACCCAATAAGAAGAATAATAGAAACGTTCACTAAGTTCAATGGTATAAAAACTTATGATTTTTATCACAAGGTTGGTCTTGATGAATTTTATAAGCTAAATAATGTTAATTCTCATTCAATAGATGATCTTGATGCTGAACAGTCAGGAAAAAGTAAAAAAGAAATATTAGATTTGTTTAAAAAGAGCTTCGAATTAAATAATTCTATTGCCCACTATGATGCTTTAGCTAAGAAATTTGGCTTAAACAAACAGTAACTATTCAGAACCCTACTGTCCAAAGATAATGTCAGGAGTACCGTCAAAAGCAGCTTTTAATGCTTTAACTGCATTGATGCCATTCTTTTTGGCGGTGCCAATGTAGGACATAATCTTTAGGTAGTTTTCTGCTCCATTAGTGGTTCTGAAACATCCTGTGAATATCTGATGCACGTGGATCTTACAATTCGCACAAAAGGATCAGTCTGTTTTTAGAGAGGATCTCGTAATTCTAATAACACCGATTCACACCAAGGATCAGCCTATCTGTTGATAGAATCAAGGTTCACGCAACCAAGATCTTCATATTCACAGTGGAGATCAAATGCTCCTTCTTTAAGATCTAACTATTCGCATACAGGATCAACTAATTCACGTCTAGGATCAGTAAATTTACATCGAGGATCTTTATTTTATTAGCTTGATCACTCAAATAAATGGCATTTCTATCTACATTTCCTGTTGTATGCATGTGCATACTTACTATTAAGGAAATTAAGATGAACAAACTTAATGTCAAGCTCGTCCTAGAGCTTAAAGAAGCGGGGCTAAATCGTACAGAAATAGCCAAGTCTAGACACATCTCTAGAAAAGACGTTAACTTCATTTTTAAAGTAGCTAACGAAAAGAAGATCTCCTTAGATTCTGTTGCAAACAAAAGCGAAGATGAGATCTACTGGATGTTTTATCCTGGAAGACGTATTCCTGCTGAGCAGATCTATGCCTTACCTAACTATGAATGGGTTCATCTCGAGCTCAAGAAGGTTGGTGTAACACTAAAGTTGCTTTGGGAGGAGTACTCAGCTGAAGAAATCTCAAAGTGAAATATTCCTGTTAAATACACCAAGTTTTGCAATGACTACTCAGAGTTTATCAATAAATGTGAGCTCGTTAGCCATATTGAGCACAAGCCTGGGTATGAGTGCGAGGTAGATTGGGCTGGAAAGACAATGTACTTCAACAACGGAAGCAAAAATATCCCAGTATATTTGTTTGTCGGAACCTTGCCTTACAGCAGATATAGCTACGTTGAAGCTACCCTTGATATGAAGCAGGATACTTGGTTACGCTGCCATGTTAACATGTATGCCTTTTTCAAAGGAGTGCCACGTAGAACCATCTGCGACAATTTGAAAACAGGCGTGATTAAGCATCCACATGAAGGTGACGTGGTGTTAAATGAAGCTTATGAAGCTTTAGGTTACTACTACAACACAGCAATCTTACCTGCAAGAGTAAGGCGACCTCGTGATAAAGCAACTGCAGAAGGTGTTGTAGGTGATAATACCACCTCTATTATCGCCAAGTGTCGCAACATGAACTTTTTGAGCTTAGCTCAATTGCAGGATGCGGTAAAGGTAAAGCTTAACGAATACAACGATACACCTTTTCAAAAGCGTGAAGGCACAAGAACTTCAATATGGAAGGAGGTTGAGCTACTCTCTCTCTACAGAATCTACCTGTTGTACCTTATGAAATCCCCGAGCGAAAGCTTAACGTAAAGGTATGTTCTGATAGTCATATTATATTCAGAAACAATCACTACTCAGTTTCATACAGGTTAAGGGGTGAATTCGTAACTGTTAGTGCAACCGCAACTACAGTGAAGATTTACTTCCAAAATGAGCTTATCGCATCTCATCCTAGATTTGCAGATACTGATAGGAACAAATATAGCACCCACAAGGAGGATTTACCGCCTGAATTTAATAAACCTAAGTTTGATAAACAAAGGCTTATTGATTGGGCTTCTAATACAGGACCTAACACCTTAAAGGTAGTGGAAAAAATATTTGATTCTGTCAGTTTTGAAGAGCAAGGGTACAACTCAGCTTTGTCGGTACTTAATCTATCCTCTAAGTATGGCAAGAACTTATTAGAAAGAGCTTGTAGTATAGCTCTTTCAAGAGTTAGTACCCCTAGATACGGCCAACTTAAACCTATCATTCAATCTCTCGAAGGTAAATCGGCTAATAATGATCTTATGCCCTCACAGGATAAAACTCAACCAAGTGACAGCGAAGTTCATTTAAGAGGTGCTGATTACTATAAGAACCTTATTGAAAGCCAGCAAAACAACGTAAATGAAGGTAATTCAACTTTATCAGATGAGGAGCAATTAAATGGCTAACATAAAACCTTTACCAAAAGCATCCGTCTTAAGTTACGACACCATCCAAAAGCTTGTACAACTTAAGTTAAAAGATCTAGCTGATTATGTTAATGAAGTTGAGGCTCTAGATGTTTGTGCAAAAATGCCTTTCAAAGATAAGTTCTCAATGGTAATTGACCGTTTGTACAATAGTCGTTCTAACGAGACTATCCTTAAGTTAAGAATGGCTGCACACCTAAGAGAGCCACAAGCTTTCTTAGATTAGATTATATGTACTTTGAAGAAGGTAGACATCTAAGCAAAGAGACTGTTGTTAATTTGTGTACCTGCGACTTTATGCGTTATGGCAACAATATCGTAATTGAAGGTTCAACCGGCACAGGCAATTATGTAAAGTTGAGAATAATGTAAAGTAAGCTTTAGAAAGGCAGACAAAGAGAACAACACCGTCTAATTTACTTTACATTAGTTTTTTACTTTTGGGCTAAAGCAGTAAGCCAACTCATCAGATCTTTATTGCAAGTCCAGTCCTCCTTATTTTCATCTGTAACTTCTTTATAGACCTTTTCTATGGCTTCAATTTTCTTCTCTGTACATACTTTTGCATAGATTTCGGTTGTTGTGACACTGGAATGTCCAAGAATATCTCGTATATAAATCAGTTCAACCCCTGCCTCTAAGAGATGAACTGCTTTTGAGTGCCGAAATGTATGTGCATGAACTTTAATGGAAATATTTGCGCCATTTTGATTTGCTATTGATACATATTTTTGTATTAGGTATGCAACCCCCGCCCTAGTTAAAGAATTTCCACTCCGGTTAGTGAAAAGATATTCATGGTTAGAATACTGTCTAGCAATTAATTGATTTTCATTGATATATTTTTTGATGAACTCGACAGTGTTTCCCATCAAAGGAACAGTTCTAATCTTGTTTCCTTTTCCTTTTATTGTTATTTGCTCTGGTTTTGATAGTCTTAAATCTGATACTTTCATATGAATCAATTCATCAACTCTAGCACCACTATCATAAAGAACTGTCAGCAGTACTTTATCTCTGAATCCCTGTCTACTGCTACTATCTGGTGCAGCCAAAACAGCTTTAATTTGGTTGAGTGAAAGGTATGGAATTTCAGAACTCTGATGTTTTTTATTTTTTATTGACAGTATTTTCTGATATTCAAAAAGGTGTGAAGGATCTTCTGTTTGAAGGTATTTTATAAAACTGTGAATTCCTGCCAATCTAATGTTTCTTGATGCAATCGTTACACCTCTAGTTTGCTCTAACCAATCAAGAAAACCAATAATATTATCTTTAGTTAACTTATCTAAAGTTATTTTATCGCTGCGGATATTCTTTTCTGCACTAAAGAAATTCAAAAGAAGCTTAAAGGTATAAGCATATGACGAAATTGTGTTTTGACTCAGATTTCTTTGTCCTGCCATATATTTGGTCAGAAATCTGGTTAAATAATATTGGAACTCTTCTTTCTTATTCATCAGCACCATTCCCCATGTAGTAGGATTCCATCTTTCCAACAATGTTGGGATACAAATCGGCAGTAAGACGCAAATAATATTCTGTACATCTTGTATCTGCATGTCCCATATACGCGCATAGATAAGGAAACAATGCATTGATATCCCTATTTTCTAAAACCCAGTCTCGAATACGATGTACGCAGAAAGTGTGGCGAAAATCATGTATTCTTGGACCGTCTTTAGGATGAGGAATATGTGCAATTCTGAGAAGAGCTAAAAAGACGTGATTAACAGTTACTCCTGATATAGGCTCTCCTTTTTTGTTCATGAAAACATATTGTTCTGCTTTAAAAATGTTATGTTCAAGAATATATTCATGTATAAGTGTTGCTGTGTTTTTATGAATAGGAATTATTCTTTCACTCTGATTCTTAGCATGGAGAATTGTGATTGTATTTTTCTTAAAATCAAGATCTTTTAACCTCATCGAAAGAACTTCTCCTATTCTCATTCCAGTACTGTAGAGAATTCTTAGAATTACAGGATATTTCTTTCTTTGAGGATAAACTTGTCCGTCTAGAGACTGAGCTGTTGCGTAATTATCTGCGGTTTCAAATATTTTTCTAAGCTCATACTCTGTAAAAATATGAGGCACAAACGAGCTTTTATAACTGCCTACTTGAAGAGGCGGTATCATATATGCTTCCATGCCGTGACGAATCATGTATTTTGCTAAAACACGTATTGTCCCAACTCGATGTGTTGACGTTATTGGTTTTTCATTAGGTCCTGTTTTTATAAATTCTTCTGCTAATTCTTTTGTTATTGTTGGCTCTGCAATTTGCATTTTTATTGCAAGCTTATCAAGTCGTCTGAGATTCTTTTCATCTTTTTCATACTTAAAGCCAAGAGCTCTTTTTTCGGAGATTAAGCCTGTAATTTCATTTTTCAGAATGCTGCTATATTCATACTTCATCGTTAAACACCTTTTCTGGATCAATTGGACACATAGACAAACCGCTCATATTTATTCTCAGATAGGTTTCTGTAGACTGAACTGAGCTATGTCCCATAATTTGACTAATGACCTGTAACGGCGTTCCTTTTTCCAGTAAAAGACTACCAAGTGTGTGTCTCAATGAATGAATACCATATCTGCAATCTCTGTTAATTCTCAAACCAGCTTCATGAGCCCTAATTGAAAATATTCTCCCAAGAGCTCCTCCTTTTGAGAACCACTCAAACGGAGCATTTAATCTAATGAACAGTCTCTGATCTTCAGTGTTAGGCCTGCCATTTTTTATATAATCAATTACAGCCCAGCCAATATCATTTAACAGAGGAAGTACTATTGTTTTACCTGTTTTCTTTTGTCTCACGATAATGACTTTTCTTTCCCAGTCAAAATCAGACAGCTCAAGTCTTACGATATCGATTGCTCTCAATCCAAGTACGCAGGCAAGCAATAGAATGGCATAATCTCTTTTTCCTACAGGGGAACTTCGATCGATGGAATTTAGAAGTTTTTTTACATCTTCGTTTGTCCAGCTAACGGGGATTTTACTAGTATGACGTATGGTTATTTCTGGAATAAGATAAACTAAGTTATTCTGGCTTAATCCATAATCGAAACAATACTGAAAGAACTGTTTTATTTCGCCGATTCTGTGCATAACGGATTTAGATGATTCGTGGATAAAATGAGATAAGAGCATCTCTATAATATTCGAGTCTATTTCTTGAAGTGAATTAATGTTTCTTTGAATCAGAATATTCAGCATCTGTCTGATTGTTATTTCTTTGTGGCTGATGGTTGATTCTGCGTAGTCGCAATTAGTCTGAAGATAATGTATAAAATCGATATAGATATTGTTCCAAAATGGATGAGGCTCAATGTTTTTTTGAAATCTTGAGAATCTAGAAATAAAAGCCCCCGTTCTGTAGTATTCTTCAAGCATACGCATTGCTCTTAGAAGAACTTTATATATTTTTGTGGTTTTTTCTACAGATGCTAAGTCTGTTAATTTGTTTCCTGTAGTTTTGTTTACATATTCAATTGCAGTTATTTCCTCAATTGTTTCAATATCCAAAGCATTGCAGTAATCGATGAATTTTCGAAATACTCGCCTGTAATTGAGAATTGTCCCTTCGCCATATTTTTGAGATTGCATGATTGCTATGAGTGCATCAACATTCTCTTTTAAAGATGATCTGTTCATTCTGACTCTCCTTTTTGTTTAAATCTGTAACAAAAAAGGTATCAGACTATAAAAAATAATGTAAAGTAAATTAGATGATGTTGTTCTCTTTGTCAGCCTTTTTAAAGCTTACTTTACATTATTCTCAACTTTACATAATTTCCATAATGTAAAACTTTACATTATGGTAAAACCTACCTTGCCTGCTGTATTGCTAATGCAGCTATTGAGAAATGCTTTAAGGTCAAATACGTAAGAATGCCTGACTTAGATCATGAATTCTGCGAGTGAAGGGCTAACACTGAAAAAAGGCGCTCAACCTTTAGAAAGAGATTGGCATCCCCAGCCTTGCTAATTCTAGATGAGTGGTTATCAAGACCAATTTCTGAAGAACTGAAAAGATTGATATTTGACGTTGTTGAAGACAGACCAGGCAAAGCAAGTACGATCTTTTGCTCTCAACACAGCTTTAGTAGCTGGATGGACCAACTAGGAAGTGGTTGCGAGACCGAGAGCCTCGTTGACAGAGTAATCCATAACGCAACAAGCATCGTTCTAGACGGAAAATGCAATATGCGTGAAATTGCTCAAAAATATCACTTAAACCAAAGTAGATAGGCGCCAGCAAGCTGACGCTAGAAGAAACGGCGATGGGCTGTCGCTCATCGCTATTTAAAATAAATTGATCCGAATTGAAAAATTAGGAGATCCTTTTGCGCGAATTCAAAATGCAAAAATTGCGAATTAAAAGATCCTTTAGTGCGCAATAATCAATCCTGAAACCTTAATTTTAGTTTTGATATTGCGCAAGTCTCTCTCTGCCAAGTTATTATCAAAATGGCACAGTAAAATCTTTCACAAATCTGCAAACTTCATCCTTAAGCTTTCTTAAACGCTCAATTAGAGATCTAGTCTTTCCTTTTTTAGCTCGACCACGACCTTTTCCTTCTACTTTTTGTGGAGAAGGGAACTCAACATCAGCGTAATCTAAAATCTCATCATATTCTTTTAGTAATAGATTCAGTAAGGACTCATCAAGCTCAGTTTTGTCAGAGGCTAAAGCTTGCTCCTTTGACTTTTTCATATTAAGGAGATGTTGTTTAAATCTCTTTGCCCAAACATGACTTTCCTCAGCATCAATGACACCATTGAGCTCTCTTAAAAGATGAGCACAGCATACAGCTTGCTTGATATCAAGCTTGAAGTACGGCCCCCAGCAGTCATGCACAACCACACCTTTGTAATCTACAATGGCTCCATTAGCTTTTACACCTTCCAATCCCCGCTTTTTATGCAGTATTAAGTACGTATATTTATCCGTTGAAGCTGTATGTACCCAAAAGGTTTTGCTATTTACATTTAATCCCGTTTCATCTGCATGGGCTATATCAGAATTCGTTTCAATATGTGCTTTAATCTGCTTTACAGTATCTGTAACTAAAGAAGCGCCCTTATCAATCATTGATAGACAATATGAAGTGACCTCCGCGAATGTAAATTCGTGGATTTACCGTGTAAACTGTAGATGTTAAAAATTTAACAGAAACGGATTTACCGCATACATTAGGAAGGTCACTTATGAATAAGATAATCTATATTGGAATGGATGTCCATAGCACAAATTTCACATTATGCAGTTTTGAGCCTGGATATGGCTTTGAAGCAGATAAGATCTTTGGACAAACACAGATTAAAGAAGACATATTTAACAGTACTGTAAAATATATCAATAAGCTCAAGAGCATGAGACCAGATGTTGATGTTGTCTGTGGCTATGAGGCAGGGTGCTTAGGATATAACCTGCATCGAAAGCTAAAAGCCAAGGAAATTGAGAGTGTGATCTTAGCACCTACCACTATGGCGGTATCAAGGAACAGTAGTAAGCAAAAGAATGACTATAGAGATGCTATAACCATTGCAAAATGTTTAGCTAGCTCAGCATATAAGGCTGTATATATACCTGATGATAAAGACGAAGATGTAAGAGATTTCATCAGGATGAGAGATGATCATAAAACAGCTTTAAAGCAGATTAAACAGCAACTAAATGCTTTCTGTTTACGTCATGGACATCACTATGATAAGACCAAATGGACAGGGCTCCATCTAAACTGGTTAAGAAAGCTTGAATTGAGTAAGCTCCAACGAGAGACAGTAGAAGAGTATCTAGCAACCTATGAGGCACTTACAGGCAAGATAGCAGCATTGGATGTACGCATAGAAGACATAGCCTCTGAAGAAAGATATGCTGAAAAGGTTAATAAGCTCAAGTGCATCAAGGGAATAAAGACTCATACAGCTTTATCCTTTGTCTGTGAAATAGGAGACTTTAACAGATTCAAATCAGCAGACAAGTTTGCAGGCTTTATAGGTCTTGTACCAGGAGAATGCTCAAGTGGTAATACTGAAAGAATGTTAGGTATTACAAAAGCAGGAAACAGGCATTTAAGACGACTGGTAGTAGAAATATCTAATACATACAGACGAGGCACTGTAGGTCGTAAATCGGTAGCCTTAAAGGAACGTCAGAAGGATATGCCTAAGGATGTAGTTGCGTATGCTGATAAGGCTACTAATCGTTGCCAAAGAAAGTACCAGCGTATGATGTTCAAAGGAAAGAATTCAAATCAGGCGGTAGCTGCTGTAGCTAGAGAGCTATGTTGCTTTATCTGTGGAATGATGACCGGTCATCATTCAAGAACAGCACAGGCAGAAGCTTCAGTATACCGTTCTGAGTTAGATTAGAGTTTTATTAAGGAAAAGAAGTAGTCTCAAGTATTTTAAAGTGACTTAGGTAAGATGTTTTTTTTATCAAGAAGGTTTGAACTATCTACGAACAATCTATGATGGCACGTTAAACGTGATCCTCGCTAATAGACAGTAGAGTTCGCGGCGAAACCATTGACCTGGGGTAACCAATCCTCGTATAACAGAGTGGCCAATGCCGTATCTTATACTGAGAAGAGCGTCTTATCTAAATCACTAAAAAAGTACTTGACAAAGGTCACTTCATAACAGATTGTTACGAATTTAGAAAAGGTTAGCTGTAACTTCGCATAATTTATATTATGTTAAATTCTATAATTATAACCAATAACCATCAGTAGTTACTCATGATTATTGGAATATGCTTGAATATGTTTTGAAATAAAGATCTGTAAATTTACTTAAGTGCTTCTACTTTTACTCTGCAGTATTTATTAGAAAAAGCAATTGCATAAGCATAGACGTGGTCGATTGAGCTGTCTTTTATATAACTTTCAGCGTATTTCTTTTCTTTAATCTGTTCTAATGCTACTTTCTTAGCGTTTAGTAGTTCATCTGTACTTGTACAGGATTTAATTTCAATAACTACAGCTGTTTTGCCAGGATCATCTTTAAAAGCAAAATCCAGATATCCTAAACCTGCTTCTGCATTTGACCTGTAGTCTGAAATTACATCTTTGCAATTTACGAATATTCCTGAAAAAAAGCTCTGATAGAAGTTCTCTGGATTTGATTTTGTGGCAAAGTCACTTGTTGATACATAAGTTAAGATAACTTCTGAAAGCAAGTCTTCAACTTTCTTTTCATCTCCTTTTAATAAGAATTTTGCAATGTTAACTGCTTTAAAATCAGGTCCTTCTTTTACCATGTCATTAAAACATTCTGTAATATTAGAGTTAAAACACTCTAATATTTCCTTATTTGGTATCTTTACAAGATAGTTATTCTTTGAAGGATTGTCTACTGCTGTTAAATATCCTGTATGCAGTAATAATGAGAAGAAATCGTCAGGATCATGAAGCTTTAAATCGTCATAATTCATAGAATCATTGATTTTTACTTCAATACTCTTTCCATCCACTAAATCCTGAAGACTCTCTCTAATGCTCTTGTTTAGGTAACCTAAATATTCCTGTAAAATCTTAGAAGATGACGTTGCATTCCAATAGTTTCCTGGCTTTATATCAGATTCTGTTCCATTTAATTTATGCTCATAGTTTTCTGCAACGAAGTTGATAACATCCCATGGACAGAACATCTCTTCATTATAGAATCTGTATCCATCATAGTTTTCTTTGACCATCCCCTCATAGTCACTTAGGTTATAGTCTTCTAAGACTTTTTTTGTCTCTTCTTTGTTGAATCCTATGATTGATGTAAATTTAGTCTGTGTATTCAGAACTGTATTTACAACAACATTGTTGACACCTGTAAAAATTGAGTTTTTAGCTACTTTTAAACAGCCTGTCATTACAACTTTCAAAATTGGAGCTGTGTCTTCGTTGGTATTTTTAGGTGTGCTTTTTAGTACTCCTAAAAAAGAACTGATAAGTTCTACCATCTCTTTATGGTATTTACCTGCAGCTGCTTTTGCTAATGGAACATCATATTCATCTATTAACAGAATTACTTGTCTTTTAAAATGTTTATATAAACAAGAACTCAGAAAACTTAATGCTGAAGTAAGGTTATTTTGGTTAAACGGATCTTTTAGGTAGGCATCACTGCACAGATTTTTTAAGTTTAATTAACATCTTCTGAGAGAACTTCGCTTTTTTGAAGAAAACTGAAGGTTCTTGCAAGTTCTTTTACAAGATTAATAAGACCACCTTTTGCAATATCATAATTGATACCTTTAATGTCTTTTAATGAAATAAAAATAACGGGAAATTGTCCCATGTACTTATCTACAAACGCTTTATCTTTCATGATTTCTTTATCTGTAAAGCGTTTTTGCTGAAAAGTAGTATCTGAAGGATTTAGATAGTTTAAGCGAAAGAAATCGGCAAACATGTCCATAAGTAAGGTTTTGCCAAATCTGCGTGGTCTTGTAAATAAAAGAACCGAACTTCCATCCTCAGCAAAAACAGATCTCAGATATAAAGTTTTATCAACATAGTATTTATTTTTGGTAATGATTTCTGAATAGGTATCACCACCTGCTGGTAACAACTTGTATTTCTGGGTATCTGTCATTTCTATCTCTTTGTTTGAATTGGTTATATATAACCAAATTGACCGTCTTCATAACTTCTACGATCAATCATATATTATCTTTTTAATGTTATCTTCTTGCAGTTTCAAATAATAAAAAAGCAGAACCTCTTTTAAGAGATCCTGCCCTTTTCAATATTTATCAATCAAAATTGCTTGATATTAGAATGCTGGTACAACTGCACCCTTGTATTTGTCAAGGATGAATTTCTTAACCTCAGTTGTCTTCAAAGCTTTTACTAATGCCTGAACACCTTCTGATTTAGCAGTCTTTGAATTAGCAACTACAATATTTACATATGGAGAATCTGACTTTTCAATAAATAAAGCATCTTTTAATGGATTCAAACCGGCATCGATTGCGTAGTTGGTATTGATGATTGAAATATCGGTATCATCTAAAGAACGTGGTAGCTGAGGTGCTTCTAATTCTTTGAAGTTTAAGTTCTTCTTGTTCTCTTTAATATCTAAAGGAGTTGAAGTTACACTCTTTGGATCCTCAAGAGTAATTAAACCTGCTGACTGTAAAAGTAATAAAGCACGACCACCATTGGTTGGATCATTAGGAATTGCAACTGTTGCCTTATCTTTTAGATCCTTTAAGTCTTTGATCTTTCTTGAGTAAACGCCCATTGGTTCAATATGAATACCACCAACGTTTACTAAGTCTGAACCACGATCCTTAACGAAAGACTCTAAGTATGGTAGATGTTGGAAGAAATTACAATCTAGCTGTCCATCTGCAACTGCTAAATTTGGCTGAACATAATCATTGAATTCTGTAATTTTTAGATCAAAACCTTCTTTTGCAAGAATTGGCTTTACAACTTCAAGGATCTCTACATGTGGAACTGGAGTAGCGCCAATAGTAATGGTTTCGTTTGCCTGAGCTGTGAATGATACTGATGCTGCTGTTAATGCTGCAAAACCTAAAAGTGACTTAATCTTATTCATTATATTATTCTCCGTAAAATGATTCTTACCAAATTTGTTTCGTTAGTAATAATATGCCCCTATTACTTTTGAAGATCAACAAGTTAATAATACTATTTTTGAATTAACGCTTATAGCTAACGGCTATAATTACAATAAAAAGGAGAGCTACAACTAGTTCTCCTTTCTGAATTTTTGACATTAAAAATACTATCTATGATCGACTTTCTTGGTTAGGTAATCACCTACAAGCTGGGTTAACTGCACCATCAGAATTAAGATAATAACAGTTAGAACCATAATAGATACTTGGAATCTTTGATAACCGTAGCGAATTGCAATGTCACCTAAACCGCCACCACCGATGGTGCCAGCCATTGCTGAACAGCCAATGATTACAATCACAGTTAAAGTAAAATTCTGAATAAGCTCAGGCAGAGCCTCTGGTAATAATACTTTTCTGATGATTCTAAATGGGCTAGCTCCCATTGATTGGGCAGCTTCAATAAGACCATAAGATACTGTTCTTAATGAGGTTTCAACTAGTCTTCCTAAAAAAGGAATAGTCGAAATTGTCAAAGGCACAATTGCAGCAGTTGTACCAATACTTGTTCCTACAAAGAACTTGGTAATAGGAATAATTGCCACCATTAATATAATAAATGGGATTGATCTTAGGGCATTAACAATTGAACCTAACACAGAGTAAAACACTGGTGAATACCAGAAATAACCTTTGGAGGTTACAAGTAAAATTACTCCTAAAGGTACACCAACAATGATTGAGATTGCTGTTGCTAAAAACACCATGTAGAAAGTATCGATAGTACCATCAAACAAAAGTACAGAAATCTTTGCAGCGTAGGATGAAAGACCAAGGGAAGTTAAAAACTCTACCATTTATTTTGCCTCCTTTAGCTGATAGCCTAAAAGCTTAACTCTATATACCCTGTTTTCCAGCTCAGCTTTTGCTTTTTCAATGATGTCTTCACTGCCTTCTATAGCAATAATTAGAACACCTAGAGGTTCATTTTGAATATGATTGATTTGACCTGCCATAATACCAATCTTAACACCAAGTTTTTCAGCAACATCAACGATCACAGGATCTTCAGCTTTATCTCCTAAGAACAAAACTTCAAACCAAGCTTTAGAACCTTCTTTATAAGTATTATTAAGCTTTGTATATTCTAATAGGTCATTCAGATCCTTTCTTACTACGGCACTTACTAATCTCTTTGTTAATTCCTTTTGAGGATTTGCAAAAACGTCAATAGTTTTGCCTATTTCACTTATTAAACCACCATCAATAACGGCCACCCTGTCACAACACTCTTTAATTACTTCTAACTGATGAGTAATAATTACGATGGTAAGATTGAGCTTCTTTTTAAGATCTTGAAGTAACTTCAGGATTGAGCTTGTTGTCTTCGGATCTAAGGCTGAAGTTGCCTCATCACACAGCAAGATCTTTGGATTTGTTGCTAAAGCTCTTGCAATACCTACTCTCTGTTTCTGACCTCCAGAGAGCTGAGCTGGATAAACATCAGCTTTATCTGCAAGACCAACCATTTCAAGCAATTCTTTAACCTTAGCTTTTATGATCGTTTTATCGTTTTGTGGATTTAACTCAAGAGGGAAAGCTACGTTTTGAGCTACAGTCATAGATGACAACAGGTTAAATTGCTGGAAGATCATTCCAATCGATTGTCTTACTTTTCTTAACTGAACTTCTTTGTAGTCAGTGATATCTTCACCATCAATAATTACCCTGCCCTCAGTTGGAGTTTCAAGCATATTGATGATTCTAATAAGTGTTGATTTACCTGCACCAGAAAGACCAATCACACCAAAGATTTCACCTTTGTTAATAGTAAGATTGATACCTTTTAATGCATGCAAACTATGATTTTTATCTAGCTGATAAACTTTGTGTATATTCTCTAATTTTATCATTTTGACTAATCCTAGTATGGACTTTATATGTCATATCTCATTGGAGTAGAGAGTGATTTATAATTTTTTGCTTTATTAATAATATTCTTGTGTAATATTAAATTGTAACATTGTATTTATAACTTTTTATAGAATCCTATTCTTTAAGTAGAACAAAATAACATTTAAGATATTTTATAAAATACATTTTTTTATTTTATATCAAAAAAAAACGGAGTAAAAAATGGCTAAAAAAGGTGTTCAACTACTACCTCCTGTCATTTCGGAACAACAAATGATAGATATTTATAAAATACTTGCTAAGGTTAATTTAACAAATTGGAACTATGAAAAGTGATTTTTCACATTCCATTGTAGCTTCTCCTCTCGTTAGCATTTTTTCTCTTAATGAATCTGTACAATCAACCAAGATTGAAGGAACACAAGTTACATTTTTAGAAATGATAGAACCTTCTAACAGGAAAGGTTGGGAACAACAAGAAGTTTTAAATTACAAAAAAGCGTTAGATCTTGGAGTTGATTTAATTAAAGGAGGAATGCCTTTTAGTACTAGATTGATACAAAAATTACATAAAGTTTTGATAACGAATGCCCGAGGAACTAGCTCTGCTGGCGGAGAATACCGCAAAATTCAAAATTTTATTGGTCCAGATAGTAATATAGAACACGCTGTTTATATTCCAGTGTACGCTGCAGAAGTGCCTCAGTATATGGAAAAATTTAGAATACTTCATGAATGGAGAGGTTCATTCATCATTCAAAAAAATACAATGGTTCTGAAGGTGTAGTTCTTGATGAAAAAATAGAACCATTAATAAAAATGGCTATTATGCACGCTCAATTTGAGTCAGTACACCCTTTTGGGGATGGTAATGGAAGGTTAGGTCGTATCCTTATTGCATTAATGGCAATGAGTTACGATCTTGTAGATTTTACCGTTTTTCTTGTTAGTGAAGAATTAGCAAAAGAAAGAGCCAGGTATTATGCTTTATTAAATGGAATAAGAGGAGATAATCCTGATTGGTACCTGTGGATAAAATTTTTTCTTGAATGTTGCGAACGTATGACGTCAAAACTAATAGAGAAGATGAAAAACGCTGAGCAATTAGCTAAAGAATGTCTTTCAAAATGTCGATTAGACGCTGAAAAAAAAGTATGGATGTACACTTTTCAAAAAACTTATTGCAAAGTTTCAGATTTCGACTCATCTATCGGTTCAACAATTACAGTTCGTAAAGCGCTGAATTCTTTGTCTGATAAAGGATTGTTATTCGTTGACAAAGAAGTTAAGAGAAATAGAATATACAGAAATTATGATTTGCTTAGAATATTGCAAAACTAAAAGTATATGCAAGTTTATGAATATCAAAACAGGCGTTTCTATGATAATTGTATTTGTCTTTACGATTTGTAATATTTTATTAAAAGTTAAATTTCAAAGTCTTAAGTAAAAAGCACAACAGAAACACTTTAAAATGAATTAGATGATTTATCACAAAAACTATATAATGTTTTGTACAAAGTTGAATTGTCTGATTCATGTTTAGGCTCAGTTAGCCTTATATAAATTAAGTTCAGAAGGAAATCTAATGGCTTTTGGAATCTTTTCTAAAAACAAAAATTATCAGCAAAATGATGACTCTGGTAAGGTAGCATCTCTATTTAAGAAGATCCGTCTTAATGTTAACCAGACATCTGGCAAAACAATCAATAGAGATTTCAATTCTGAACCAAGCTTTGGCCAGGTAAATCAGAATTTTTCATCAATTGATCCTGCTCAACAAAATGCTAATCATAACGTAAATTCTCAAGAACAATTTGCCAGTGCTTTTTCAGACCCAGGCTTTACTAATATTGTTCCTCCACAGAATATACAGCCTCAACAAGAACTACAGTCATCTTTATATGATAATAAGCAAGTTCAAGGTCTATCTCAACCTAAGACTCAAAGTCAGAAAGAAGAGACTATTTATGCGGTAGGGCCATCAGAGAGAGAATTAAAAAAGCACGATTATTACACCTATAAAGCTAATGAAGCTTATTTAAATGAAGAAGGTCGTGACTCAGGTCATTTATACATTGCTCCAGGTGAACCTTTAAGGCCAAGAAAAACAAAGAAGGAAGTTAAAAAAGAAGAAAAAACACCTGTTCAGACAGACTTGTTCTCTAATAACACTATGGTACAAGGTGACTTATCTGCTCATATGTCAGCTGATGCTCTGGAGAATTCACAGAACTCTGTGTCTGTGAAAAATAATAAGGCTGATGAAAACAATAATATTCATGTAAATTCACCAACAGAGACAAATACATCTGTAGAAAATAATCTTTCATCTCAGAATTTTGCTGAGCCTTCTTTTGAGAATACTAATACTCAAAATAATCTTGCTGATAACAATCTGAATCAGCAAGCTGCATTTGCAAATAATCAATCACAAAATATTGATAGCAACACAGCACAATCAAGCATTTTTGCCAATGTAAAGAACACTAACCTAAACTTTGATCCACAGATAGCTCAAAGCCAAGAGTCTGGTTTTAATCAGAATGTTCAGACACAGCCAAATATGCAAAATCAGCAGCGAGTACAAAATCAAAGTGTACCTGTTGACAATCAGACTAAAGTTAACAATGAAATATCTGCTTTTGTTTATGTTCTAGTCTTTATAAGACAGCTTGTAGCATCATTCTTTAACTTTACAAATTTAGGAGCCTTGTTCCCTAAACAATCCTTATCAATTTTAGGACCATCAGCTCCTGCTTTTATGCCACTACCTTATTTTGTAATTGGCTTTGTTACATGTTTACTTGCTATGTTTATGCAATCAGTTTGTCAGAGCGGTTCATTTTGTGCTGCAGTTGCCGCTCTGTTCTTCTTTGCTTTAACTGGTTCAGGAGCTTTCAGAGGAATAGGACATTTATGTACAGCCATTTCCTTAAGAAAGCTAGATACCTATGGCAAAATTTTAGTTACCCTGTTTGTAATTAGCTTATTTGCAAGATCAATTCAGTATTACACCAAGTATATGGAAATTGATTTCTATTTCTGCTTAGGTTTTGCTGTCGTCTTTATGATAAGTTCCTTTACAGCTACAACTTTAAACTTTGGATCATCAGATGATCCTGTAAGCTCATTTGGAACCTTAGGCTTAAAAGGTTTGATTGCAGATGCTGTTATCTGTTTAGCAATTACTTTTGTAGTTCTTGATTGGCAGATAGCTCTGACCATGTTAGGAATTTGTTTACTCTCAAGAGTACTTATCGGTCAATTTATGTTAGTTAAAGGAATAAAGGCAAGCACAGATATGGTATGTGCTTTGCAGCTTATCACTGCAATTTTGTTAATGCTGGAGATTATCTTTACTAATGGATATTTCACCTTTGTAAATCCTGTTTTATTAGGACAGTAAGCAAGATATTCAGTTCAATTTCCATTTGACAATTTGTAATACAATAAAGCTCTTTTCTCACACTCATGAAACTTGTAAGAAAAGAGCTGATTTACTTACTGTTCAAATGGCTTATCGATTATCTTTTCAAGCTTATAAGTGCTGAATTTCACATCTGGCTCTTTAATCTCACCTAGCTTTAAACCGTATAGATTTTCAAAATTAGCTGATGTGATTGAAGCAAAATTATCCTCACTAATACCTTTAAAATCAGCTATAAACTTTAAGGTATATCTTACAAAAGCAGGTTCATTCTCAACACCTCTTACAGGAATTGGTGCTAGATACGGGCAGTCAGTTTCTACCATCATTCTGTCAACTGGCACATATTTAATAACATCTCTTACATTATCTGAACCTTTAAAGGTTGATATACCTGTAAATGAAATGTAAAAGCCCATATCAAGGCAGGCTCTTGCCATCTCAATAGTATCTGTAAAGCAATGGAGCACGCCTCCAACATCACGGGCATTTTCAGCTTTCATGATGTCCAGTGTATCCCTTTTAGCCTCTCTTGCATGAATTACTAAAGGCTTGTGAACTGTATGAGCAATGTTAATTTGTCTAGCAAAAGATGGTATCTGAATTTCCCTAGTTTCAGGTGCATAGTGATAATCAAGGCCAGTCTCACCTACAGCAATAACCCTAGGTGAGCTTTCAAGATTTTTAATTAATTCATCATCTTTCCAATCAGGATCATCCTCAAGATTTAATGGATGAATACCTAAGGCTAAATAGATATTGTCATAATTCTTTGCAATTTCGCAGTTTTTAGCGAATTCTTTAGTTGTACAAGATACATTTAAAAAATGTGTTACACCGACATGATTTGCTCTTGCAATTATCTGTTCAATTTTGTCACCTGCCTTGCCTTCTAAAGATAAGCTTGAAAGATGGCAGTGAGAATCGACTAAATACGTCATGACTTTTCCTTTTATATTCTTTTCTTACAAATTGGTGCTATTTTACATTCATTACAAAGTGGAGCGCGAGCTTTACAAACATATCTTCCATGAAGTAACAAAAGATGGTGAGCTTGAAGAAGATACTTCTCGTCAATTAAAGGTACAATCCTATCTTCAACTTCTTTAACAGTTTTACCTAAACAAAAGCCGGTTCGGTTGCAGACTCTAAAGATATGTGTATCAACAGCAACTGTAGGCTGATTAAAGGCAACATTTAAAACTACTTTAGATGTTTTTGAGCCTACTCCTGGTAACTTAATAAGTTCATCATATGTAGATGGAACTTCTCCATTAAATTCATCGCAAAGCATCTTTGATAACTTTACAAGATAAGATGCTTTGGCTTTCCAAAGTCCAATGGTTCTTATTATATTACCCACTGTAGCTTCAGGTAGTTCACTCATCTTAAAAGGTGTAGGTGCAAGTTTGAATAACTCTGGCGTGATCTTATTTACAGACTCATCTGTAGCCTGAGCTGAAAGCACCACAGCACACAAAAGCTCAAATGGATTATGAAATTTAAGCTCTGATTTAGGATTTGGGAAACACATTGACAAAATGTTCAGCATGTTTTCTCTTTGTTCTTGATTGAGTAATGAGTTTTTAGTTGCCATAAATTGAATCACACCTAGCGTTTATTGATGATATTTTACATGCTGTAAGCTGTCTGTAAATCGAAAGATCATACTATGGCAAGCTAAACACTCAAATGTAAAATGGTAATTCCGGTTTGAAAATATGAGATCTGCATTTGACCTTTAGTTTTTGCAAATAAAATTTTAAAAAATAGCCTTTCTTTAGTAAAATACTTAAGCAAACTTAAAATTTTTCTCAATATCTTTAGACTTTATAAAAAAAGATTTAAAATTCAGCGTGTAAGATATTTTATTCAAGTTAACTAAAGTGACATGTCTTGCTCAGTTGCCCTACAAGAGCAAACTAAAAAAAATCCATTTTATTAGCTTAATTGAACATTACCTTCAAGGTACTGTTTATGTGTTTATTTTGATGTAATACGTTTTGGATACACGTAATATCTATGGTTCACTATTTATTTTTATTCTTCGGTGCTGCAATCGTTAATAACTTTGTATTAGTCCGTTTTTTAGGTCTATGCCCTTTCCTTGGTGTATCAAATAAGATCTCGGCTGCAACCGGAATGGGACTTGCAACTTCATTTGTTTTGCTTATTACCTCGATTGCCTGTTACCTAGTTAATACCTATATATTAACTTTGTACTCTTTAGAGTCGTTAGAGTTAATCATCGATATTGTGATTATTGCGATAACTGTACAGCTTGCAGAAATTGTGATCCGTTTTGTATCCGTAGATTTATACAATTCTTTAGGTATCTACTTACCTTTAATTACCACTAACTGTATTGTTTTAGGTTTGGTTCTTTTACAAGGTTCTTTGTCCTTTAACTTTGCTGAGTCAGTAGCATTCACAGTAGGTGCTGGCTTTGGTTTTACGCTTGTATTAGTTCTATTTGCAGCAATAAGAGAAAGACTTGCAATTTCAGATGTACCAGAACCATTTAAGAATACTGCAATTGCCTTAGTTACAGCTGGATTGCTGTCAATGGCATTTATGGGCTTTGCAGGTTTTGCAGGAAGTGCCGCATGATAAATTTTGAATTCATTATTGGATTAGCTTTAATTTTAGCCGTTGTAGGTATTTTATTATCTATTCTGTCTTCATTTACAGAATCAAAAAGTGGCAATAGCAGTGAAAAGCGTATTGAAAAATTATTGCCAGGCATTAATTGTGGTCAGTGCGGATATCCAGGCTGTCAAGCTTATGCTAAAGCTCTAGCTGATGGCAAGGCCCAGGCTAATTTATGTAAACCAGCAGGAGCTGATGTTGCAAAACAAATTGCTTCAATGCTTGGTATTAACTCAGGTGATGTTGAAGATTATGAAGAGCAGCTTTTCTCACCAAGACAGGTTGCCTATATTCATGAATCACAGTGCACAGGTTGTGGTAAATGTAAGAGAAAATGTCCTGTTGATGCTATCTCTGGTTTATTAAAACAACCTCATGCAGTCGATCCTGAAGAGTGCATCGGCTGTGATGAGTGTATTAACAACTGTCCAGAAAAGTGTATTGAAAAAATAAGACTTGAACGCAATTTATCTCATTTCAACTGGAATATACACTCTGTTCAAATTAAGAGTGGGAGCTAATAATGTCATCTAAACAATTACAAAAAATTGCTCAGGCAAAAATTTGGAAGTTCTTTGGTGGCATTAAACCAAAAGAGCTCAAAGACACCGAAAACTGCAGAATTGAAGAGTTAAAGTTACCATCACTTATTTGTTTACCAATTGAAAAACATCTAGGTAAAGATGGTGAGATCCTGGTAAACGTGGGCGATCATGTTAAAAAAGGGCAACCTTTAACAGCTACAACCGGCAGATTAGTACCTTGCCATGCATCTACATCAGGAACTATTACCGCTATTTCAAAAGAGCTTTTACCACATCCTAGTGGCTATACAGGTCTTTGCATTACCATTAAACCAGATGGTCTAGATGAAGAAGTCAATCTTGCACCTCTTCCTAATTGGGAGAGCATGAACAGTAAAGAACTTTTAGCCAGAATGCATAATTTTGGAGTAGAAGGTTTAGGTGGTGCTCAATTCCAGACAGACATTAAATTAAAATCAGCATTAGATGAGTCTATCTCTGGCTGTAATGTCCTAATAATCAACGGTTGCGAGTGTGAACCTGCAATTACCTGTGATGACAGAATCATGCAGGAGCGAGCAAGTGAGATTGCATTAGGCATCAAGATCTTTAACAAGATTTTAAATCCAAAGATAACCTTAGTTGCAATTGAGAATAACAAGCCAAAAGCAATTTCTGCTATGGAACAGGCTTGCGCACAAGTTGCAACAGTAAGAGTGATCCCTACTGTATATCCGTCAGGTTCAGCCCGTAATCTTATCAAGATCCTAACCGGTATCGAGGTACCTTATAACGCTCATACCTCAGAATGTGGCATTGTAGTAGATAACGTAGGTACCGTTTTAGCTGTGAAGGAAGCTATTGTAGACGGTCGTCCTTTAACCTCAAGAGTTGTTACAGTTACAGGTAATTCTTTAAAGAAAAAAGGAAATGTAAGAGTTCGCTTAGGTACATCTGTAAGATTTGTATTAAGTAACTATGAGTTAAATCCTGAGTTCCACCAAAGAATTATCTTAGGTGGACCTATGATGGGATTTACTCTACCTTCAATTGATGTACCTATTACCAAGTCTGTTAACTGTATCATGGCTCCAGGCTCAAATGAGATCCCAAGAATTAAAGAGCCATCTAACTGCATTCGTTGTGGTCGTTGCGCTAGAGTTTGCCCTAGCCGTTTAGTACCATATCAAATGTATAACCAATCTAAGGCTCATAATCATGCTGCAGCGCAGATGTGCGGAATTAAGGATTGTACACTATGTGGCTGCTGTACCTATGTTTGCCCTTCATATATTCCACTTACTGCTCAATTTAGATATGAAAAAGCTGTAGAAAAGCATATTTATGATGCAGAGATTAGAAACGAAAGAGCTAAACAGAGAATGGAAAATCGTAACGTTCGTTTAGCTGAAGAAGAAAAGGCTCGTGCTAAGAAGAAAGCTGAAGCATTAGCAAGAATGAAAGCTCAAAAAGAGGCTGAAAAGAACATGTCTCCTGAAGAGTTAGCGGCTGCTCGTCAAAAAGCAATTGAAGAAGCAAAAGCTAAGGCTCGCGAGAGAAAAGCTGCTTTAATGGCTGCTAAAGATGCTACTGCTACAGCACCAAATGTAACAGCAGAGGACTCAAAAGAAGCCCTAACTGTAAAGAGAATAAAAGATGTTGAAAGAAAAGCAATGATGGTAGCAAAGCATCAAGGCCATATTGAAACATCAATTCTGCCCAAAAAGGATGATGTAGAAACTAAAGTTGCTAAGGCACAAGCTGAAGTTGTTGATGTTCTACCATATGCATTAAGAACTCAGGCAGGTGTAAGAGATAATGTTTTAAATATTAAAGCTAATCACGAGCCTGTAATTGAAAATGAGAATCATCCATTAGTAGGATTAGAGCCTGATGATAGTCTGCAAAACCCAGCTCAAAAGAAGGTAATTGCTCAGGTATTACTTTCTCATCAGGAGCAGAAGGTTGAGAACAATACATTGCCACAGGCGTTAAAGAAAAAGACATTGAGAGCTAAAAGGTAAAAAATGAATACTAATTTTAATGGAGTTTCAAGACAGAACTTAGGAATTGAAACAGCTCCACATCTTAAAGCACCATTGACCACTAAGATGATCATGGGAATAGTCTCATTATGCCTATTACCAGCATTTTTAGTTCAGAGCTTCTTTTTTGGCTTTGGTAATTTCTTTCAGTTCATAAACTGTTTGATTACAGCCATCGTCTGCGAAGTTGTGATTGCTATCTTAAGACACAGATCAGTTTTACATTCACTATCTGATCTGTCTTATGTGGTTACAGCAGCTTTATTAGGTATGACCTTACCTCCTCTTCTACCTTGCTATTACGCAATTGTTGCAACTGTGTTTGCAATTATTGTGGTTAAAGCTGTATTCGGAGGTCTTGGCAATAATATCTTTAACCCTGCCATGGCTGGTTTTGTCTTTATCGTAATTTCAAGTCCATCTGTTGTAGGTTTATCATGGGTTGCCCCTGCTCCATTTGCTTTTTCTGTAGCATCATTAGAGAAAACCGCAGCAGTTATTTACGATAAGAAAAGCGCTAATGCTTTAAAGAAAGAAATTGATGCTTTAAACATTACGTTATTAGATGAAAATACTGATGAAAGTACAATGTCAAATACAGATGAGGTTGTAGTTGATAAGTCATTAGCATCAACAGATACTGATGCTACTACTGGAGCTACTTTCCTAGAAGAGATAAAGTCGGCAAGAAAGAGCGGTACTTTATATAAGAAGACAAATGTAGATTTTCAGTCATCTGAGTATTTAGCTTATTTCTGTTTAGCTATTGCCTACCTTTTAGGTGGTCTTGCCCTGATTGCCTTTAAGATCATCTTAGTTAAGATGGTAGTAGTTTTCTTTGTAGCCATTGTTGCTTTCTCTTTACTGCTATCACATATCTTCCCAGGCTACTTTCTGCCACCGCTAGACACCTTACTCTTTGGCGGTACCATGATGGCTGCATTCTTTATTATTACCGATCCTGTAACTAATGCAGGTACATCAAAGGGACGTATCTACTTCTCAATTTTAGTTGCTTTCTTAATCGTACTCTTAAGAGCATTTGGTTCTTACTCAGATGCTGTAGCATTTGCAGTAATGCTTTCAAATGCAGCAGCTCCTTTAATTGATGTCTTAACTCACAGAAGACCTTTTGGCTACAGATACAAAAAAGGAGGACTGCAATAATGAAAAACACTAACGTAGAGACTCTTTTAGGTACTAACGAAAAAGAGACAAAACGCATGAATAAAGGACTACGTTCTTTATTGTCAGGAGTATCTTTAGCTATTGTAGGTTCATTATGCGTAGGGCTTGTTCTGTATGTTGAGAACACCACTAAAGATCAAATTGCTGAAAACCAAAAGAACAGTATTGATGCTCGTGTTTTAGCTTTATTACCTGATGAAGCTAAAGATAAAGGAAATCAGATCACCTGTTATCAAATTAAAAAGAGTAAATACATTGGTTCTAACCAAAAGCTATTTGTTGCAAGCAGGGCTTCAGAAATCACAGGTTATGTTATGACCTATGAAACCTCAATGGGTTATTCAAATCCATTAGTGATGATTGCAGGTTTTGATAAAGATAAAAAAGTTTATAAAGCTGATATTCAGTTTTCATTAGAGACTCCTGGTCTAGGAGATAAAGTTGATAGAGCGCATGGTAATTTCCTAGATCAATTCTCAGGTTACGCTCTTGAAGATGCAAACTGGGATGTTAAGAAGCTTGGCGGTGACTTTGATTACATTACAGGTTCTACTGTAACCTCTCGTGCAACCGTAGTTGCTACCTCTATGGCTTTAAAAGAGCTTAACGAGCTCGATTTAAACAGATTTTCAAAATGCAGGACACAGAACTAAATGAGTGAAAACTTAAAGCCTGTAGAAGGCAAACTTGATATTAGTGCAAAAGAAACAAAACTACCAAAAGAGAGTATTGTAAAAATCTTCTTAAAAGGAATTTGGTCAAATAACCCAGGTCTTTGTCAGTTGCTGGGGTTATGCCCTCTGCTGGCTGTTACAACCTCTGCTGCTAGTGCCACAGGTCTTGCCTTTGCCACTTTACTGGTACTTTGTGTAAGTTCTTTTGTAATTTCTTTAATTAGAAAGCTAATTTTTAAAGAAGTTCGCATTCCAATTTATGTACTCTTAATTGCAACTTTAGTTACCGTAGTAAGGTTCTATACTCAGGCTTATTTCCAGGATCTTTACTCTCAGTTAGGTATCTATCTATCATTGATTGTAACTAACTGTATTATTATGGGTAGAGCTGAAGCTTATGCCGGCAAAAATGGTCCTATTTCCTCATTCTTTGATGCTTTAGGCTGTGGTATTGGTTTTTCTCTAGTATTGTTTGTGCTAGGTGCTTTACGTGAGATCTTAGGTTCAGGTACTTTCTTTATGGGAGCATCTAATCTCTTTGGAGAGTTTGGTAAGTCATTAGAATGTACTGTAATGTCATCAGACTACACATTAATGGTTGCAATCTTGCCACCTGGTGGTTTCTTTATTCTGGCATTCTTAATTGCACTTAAAAACTTCCAGTCTAACTTTAAGCGCAATAAGATTGAAAACAGCTATAAAATTAAGTCAATTCAAAACTAGTTGAAATCTCAATTAAAAGGCGCTCGTGAATGAGCGCCTTTTTAATTACTTTTTCAGGCTATCTAAAAATTCCTCATAACCTTTCTTTCTTAATTTACATGAAGGGCACTCTCCACATCCATACCCCCAAGCATGTAACTTATCATGTTGTCCTTCATAGCAGGTATGAGTTTTTTCTACGATAAGTTTTACAAAATCCATACCACCTAATTCATAGCCTAGGTAAAAGGTCTGTGCTTTAGATTTGAACATTAAAGGTGTTTCAAACTTAAGATTTGATTCCATACCTAAATTTACAGCACGCTCTAAAGCTTTCATGGTGTTGTCTCGGCAATCAGGATACCCAGAATAATCTGCCTGTCCTACGCCAGTAATTACAGTATCTGCTTTAATGGTATAGGCATAACTTGACGCATAGCACATAAAGATTAAGTTACGTCCTGGTACAAATGAGGTTGGTAAGTGATTTTCCTCATTCATAACATAGTCTTCATGATCTTTTGTTAAAGCTGAATCTGTAAGATCTTTAAAAGACAACATATCTACTACTCTGTCGCCTTCATACTTTTTATATAATTCCTTATCAAAAGCCTTTAAAGCTTCTAAAAACTCTAAACGGCATTTCATCTCAACATCATGTCGTTGACCATAGTTAAAACCAATGGTTGCAACCTTGTCATACTTTTTTAAAGCATAGTAAAGACAGGTAGAACTATCCTGTCCGCCTGAGAATACGACTAAAGCTTTACTCATAATTTACCTCACAAAAATCTAGTAAATTTTACTATATATGGTTCAAGTAATTAAGTAGAAAAGTAACCGGCAAAGGCAAGTTTTTAGTAAAGATTTGTTTGCCGTTTAAGGCAAAAGGGCTCTATATTTCCGATATAAAAAATTAAATTCTTTATAATTCAATAAATAAAATAATTGGCACAACATTTGCTTTATATAAAACATAAGAGCGAAAAGCTCAAAAATAAAATAAATTTGAGAGAAAAAAACTATCTATTATCTATTTGGAGAAACGCTATGTTCAATACATCAATTACTGGTATAAATGGTTCACAGAAATACTTAGATACCACTTCAAACAACATTGCTAACGCTAACTCATACGGTTTTAAGAAGTCACGTGCTGAATTTGCCGATCTTTACACCAATTCTGTTTTCACAAGTTCAAAAACAGCTACCGGTATGGGTACTAATACTACTACTGTAGCTCAGCAGTTCGCACAAGGTTCATTATCAGGTGATACTGGTAATAACCTTGATATGGCAATTAGCGGTAATGGTTTCTTTGTGTTAGCAAATGAAGCAAATGATACAGCAACAGCTAACAATGGCGACAGAACCTACACCAGAAACGGTGCCTTTGAATTAAATCCAAATGGATATGTTGTTACAGCTATGGGTGACTACTTGCAAGGTTACCCAATAGATCAAGATGGTAATGTTACAAATCTTGATATTACATCTACAAAAGCAATTAGAATTCCTAGTGACACTGGTGCACCTCGTGCTTCATCAAAGATTGGAATCACCTTTAACTTACCTGCTGGCGCCGATTCAAAGGCGACTCAGGCTGCTCACGGTTACCAGAACTTTGATCATACTGACAGCTCAACATATACTAATGCTTCATCACAGACTGTTTATGATTCATTAGGTGGTGCTCATACTTTGACTTACTACTTCATCAAAGATCATACCAATGACGGTACACAGAACCACCCTGGTAAGGTAACTAATGACGGACACACTATTTGGAACGTATTAACTTATGTTGATGGCAATCCTGTGGATGTAGCAAACGGTGTTGAATTATCTGTAGATGGTAACAGCCCATCTGCTGATGCAGGTACTACCTTCAAAGGTATTCAGCTAGAGTTCGGTACTGACGGTAAGTTAATTAACAACGGTCAGACTCCAGGCTTAATCACCTTCACTAATGCAGGTGGCGCAAATCCTCCTGAGCAAGGTCGTGACGCCTTCACTTTAGCTCAGGCAATGGGAGGTGGTGTTGATGACTCTCAGTCAATCGTAGCAGAGCTTAACTACACTCAGTACGGCAGCTCAAAGTTCTCTGTAGGAGGCATTACAAATGATGGTTACTCAACAGGTGTCCTAGAGAACGTACAGGTTAACGAAGACGGTGTCATGATCGCTTCATACACCAATGGCAGAACCTCAAAGATCTGTAAAGTTGCAATGGCAAACTTCACAAACCCTCAGGGTTTAATCAAAGTTGGTGATACGCAGTGGAAAGAGTCTGTAAACTCAGGCGAAGCTCAGGCATGCGAAGCTAATTCTGGTATGGCAGGTTCAATTAAAGGCGCTAACTTAGAGTTATCAAACGTTGAGTTAGCATCAGAATTAGTTGATCTGATTATTGCACAGAGAACCTATCAGGCTAATGCTCAGGCTCTGCAGACTCAGAACACTGCAATGGATTCAATCATGAACATCCGTTAGTAGTTTAGGTAAAGATTTAATTTAAGTTTCTCTTTTAGATAGTTGTGCCTCATAGTTATGCTATGGGGCTTTTTTTACGATATATGACATAGACAAGTAACTAAATCAAGAATACTCTAACATTACAAAAGTTGCCTTGTGTTCACTAGCTTAACTTTTGCATTCGTAGCAATGCTTAGCTTATGAGATTTTTTGGTAATCACATATTAAACAAACTAAAAAATCATTTCTTTATGACAAACAAAGATATCTCAAAGGATGAAATATGTTTAAGCTATTAAAAAATGTTTTCCTGCTTATTTCTGCATGTTTAATTTATCTGGTTGCGCTGAATCAAGAGGCTATATAGATCTTTCTGAAATCGAAAAAAACGATCTAAAATAACTGCAAACAAGACTGTATTTATAGATAAATATACTGATACAAGAAGATTTGCTACTAATGCTTCTACTCCTGATCAGCCTACCTATACCCCAAGAGCAGGTCTAGATGATGCAAAATCTAGAATTATTGCTAGAAAAAGAGATGGTTTTGGAAAAGCTTTGGGTGATATTTTATTAAAAGACAATCTTACAACTGAAAAGCTTGTAAGAAACATTGTTGCCCAATCTTTTGTTAATGCTGGATATAACGTTGTGACTGAAGATCCCGAGAACTAAGCAATAAAATGCAATATCACTGTCAACAAATTATGGGGGTGGACATCTCCTGGATTTTGGACTATTGGTATTGTTACAAATACAGAGCTAACCTTAGATTTATCTTAAAAAAATAAATCAGATTCAATTCATACTTATCAAAAAGAAGAGACTCGTGGCGGTTTTGTTGCTTCAAAAGACTTGAAAATTACGTTCAAGAATAACTTTTTTAGCGTAAAACAGGATTTGACTGACAAAATTAGAAAATCACCTATTTCTAAATAAAAACAAATATTAGCTCATGGCTCTAATCTGATAGTTGAATATATCAGATTAGAATGAGCATCTTTTCCTATTGACCTTCGATGAAGAGCGAGAAACGTAGCAAAGTTTTCTCGTTTCTTATGTACTACACGCATAGAGCTTCATTTTAAGGGAAGGTTAATAAAAAATTGATTATCTTTATCTGAATTGGTGCCATAAGGAAACTTGAATTACATATTTACCAAAAGCAAATCTGTATTCTGTTTTTTGTCAAATCGTTGGTAGATTTACAACGTCATCATGCTGTTGTACAACGATAGCACCTGCCATATTTTTTATACAGAATCAGAAGCTCTCAAAAAAAGCCACATGGACCGAGAAGGATCATCTCTTTAATAGTAGGTAATTTTGATAGAAATGGGAGATAAGCGAAGAATACCACGCTTTCATTATCCGTTAAGAACTCACTTCATTTGATTTTTTATTAGATCATAACTTTACAAAGTCTGTACCGCCGACAAATTCTACAATTTTGATCGTGATTAAAAATTTAAGATTAAATCTACACTCTCATAGTGAAATTGCTAATAAGGCATACAGCTTTTAGTTGTCTCATGCTATCATAATAAATAATAAAAATTTTCAATTAGTCATTTAGGATGTGTGTATGTTAAAGAAGTTATCTGTATTAGCATTGTCAGCTGTAATTTTAACTGGTTGCTCATGGAGTCACGTTAAAACCGTAAATGCAGTTGATGCCGGCAATATTACTAAAGTTTGTGTTGTTGCAAATAGCAACAAGCCTGCAGATCCGGCTGTTCAGCAGATGATCCAAAATTCATTACTAACTTTAGGTGTTGACAACATTTTAGTTTCAGGTGAGTCAAGATCATACGAGAACCAGTGTTCAAACATGTTAAAGTTTTCAACACGTGGTGGTAATGCTAAGAAGATTGGCTTATTACACGTAAGATTCTACAAAGTTAACGACATTGATAACTTTAAGATTTTAGGTGAAATTTCTCATAAAGAGAAAGTTAAAGTTGCTAAACTACAGCCAATCGTTAACGATTTAATCAAACAGTTATTAAATAAATAATAAAATAATTACCAAAGTAGAATAGTGAGAAATCTCTATTCTACTTTTTTGATCTTAAAATAAAAAATAATTATGCCTAACTTTTATAAAGAATTAAAAATCTCAGCATTTGATGCTATCTCTAAAGCTCAAGAAATTGCCTCCTCTCCTATGTTATTCCAGACGGCATGTATACTCTTAGATCATGGTGTATTGTCTGTTTTAGAAAATGAAAAAGCCGGAATTACTGTTACTGATTTATGCAAAAAATGTGATCTTAATGAATATGCGTTAGGCGTATTACTTGATATGGCAGCTTCAGGACAGATTGTCCTTGTGTCTGATGACCACAAGTACACTCTAAGTAAGGTTGGTTTCTTCTTATTAAATGACAATATGACCAAAATTAACTTAAAGTTTACTCAAGAGATCTGCTATAAGGCAATGGCTTCATTAGAAGCTTCTCTAGTTAATGGGAAAGCAGAAGGTTTAGCTGTATTTAATAAAGATTGGGAGACCATCTATCCTCATTTAGGAGAACTCCCTGAAAAAGCCCAAAAAGCATGGTTTGATTGGGATCATTTATATTCTCAGACTGCTTTTAAACAGGCAATCTTAGAGATGGACAAGCTATTCAAACCAAAAGTTATCTTTGATGTTGGTGGCAATACAGGAAAATTCTCAATTGCCTGCTGTGAAAATATCAAAGATGTGAAGGTTAAAATCTTAGATTTACCATCACAAATTCAAATGGCAAAAGAAAATATTCATGTTCATGGTTTAGATGAGAGAATTGATTTTTTAGAATGTGACATTCTGATGGACAATAAGCTACCTGAGGGTGCTGATATCTGGTGGATGAGCCAGTTCTTAGATTGTTTTGCCCCAGAACATGTTCTTCATATTCTCGCAGGTATTAAAGCATCAATAAAAGATGACGCTCATGTATGTATCTTAGAGCCTATTGCTGACAGACAGAAGTTTAAGGCAGCAGACTTTGCTATTAACGCAGGTTCACTATATTTCACAGCTGTTGCCAACGGCTATTCAAGATTCTTTACAACTGACATGCTTACCACATTAGTAGAAAAAGCAGGCTTTAAAGTTGAAAAAATAATTGATAACTTAGGAATTAGTAATTCTCTGTTTATTTGTAAAAAGGCTTAGCCATGAAGTTTGCACTTAACATTGATGATTATTCAGCCAGAGCTTTTGGATTTAACACTAAAGAGCAATTTACATCTTTAGCTTTAGGTGAAGTTGAAGCTGACATAAAGGCTGTAAATCCGAAGCCTGTCAATATCCCGATGATGACCGCAAGACGTCTTAGCATGGGATGCCGAATGGCTGTCGATATCGGCATTGAACTTTTAAAGTCTCATGAAGATATTGATGCTGTAATTTATTCTAGTGCTACTGGTGAAGAAGAACATAACTATAAGGTTCTAGAGTCAGCTGCTAAAGGAATAGATTGCTCACCTACTGATTTTTCAATGTCTGTGCATAATACTGGTGTTGGCAACTTTACCATTTTATCAAAAAAGAAGATCCCTTCTAGCTCTGTAAGTGCAGGTATAGATTCTTTTATGATGGCTTTAACTGATGCGTATGTAATGCTCTCATCAGGATATAAAAAGATCTTAGTTGTCGATTACAACGTATCTATTCCACCTTTCTTTAAGAACTACTTAAAAAAAGACTTTCCTGATTATCCATACTCAGTAGGACTTGTAGTATCTAAAGGTAATGAATACGAGTTTTCAACTACTAAGCTAAAAGCAAAGTCAGAATACATGTTTCCCGTATCCTTAAACTTCTTATTAAACTTTATCAAAAATGAAGATGTTTTACTAAAGGGTGAACGACTTTTGTGGGATGTAAAGTTAAAGCATGAATAGCATCTTACATTGTTTTTCAGGCCTTTATAGAGTACTGATCTCATCAATATACTTTGCTTTCTTTGGTTTAGGTGCCTTAGTCATCTCCATGGTTTTCTTTAATCTCATGAGATTAGTGGTAACCAATAAAGATACAAGAACCAAGATCTCAAGAAATATTACTAAATATGCTTTCAAGCTTTATCTATCTACAGCATGTCTGTTAGGTATTTTTGATATCAAGATTAAGAATATTAAGAAAACACAGGATGACACAGGTTGCATCTATATTGCTAATCACCCAAGTTTACTTGACGTTGTGATATTAGATTCATTTGTTAAGAATGCAAACTGTGTAATTAAGTCATCTCTTAAGAAAAATCCTTTTATAAGTGGAATTATTGCCTGCAATCGCTATGTAGCTAATTCTTTGAGCCCTGAAGATATCCTGAAGGATTGTAAAGAGTCATTAGCAAGAGGAGATAACTTAATCGTATTCCCTGAAGGAACAAGAACTATAAATTTTGATAAAATTAAGTTTAAACATGGCTTTTCAAGTATTGCAGTTGTAAGTAAAGCTAACATTAGACCTTTAGTGATTAACTTTGATGGTCTTGCTTTAAGAAAAAATGTTCCCTGGTATCAAATTTATAAAAAGAAATTGACCTACAAAATTGAGATTTTAGATAAGTTTGATACCAGTGAGTATCTATCTTTACATCAGGATAAGGAAGTTTCTGCTGTATCAAGAGGAATTGCTAAAGAATTACAAACTTTAATTCAAAGTAAAGTTAACTAATGATTTATATAGATAAGTAAAAAACAAAACTGTAAACAATAAAGGAAATAATTATGGAACCATTGTATGACGAGCTTAAGCAGTTAATTATTGACTCACTTAATCTTGAAGACATTTCTATTAATGATATTGAGACTGAGGCACCTCTGTTTGTAGATGGTTTAGGCTTAGATTCAATTGATGCTTTAGAGCTTGGTATGGCCATTAAGCAGAAATATGGTCTTACTCTTTCAGCTGATAATGAAGAAATGAAGAAATGCTTCTATTCAGTAAAAACTTTAGCAGATTACATTAAAGCAAATAGACAGTAGTTATTATGACAAAAGAAGAGATCTTAAAACAAATCCAGGAAATGTTAGCTTCATTATTTGAGCTTGATCCTGAGGATATCAAACCAGAAAGCAAACTTTTTGAAGAGCTAGAATTAGACAGCATTGATGCTGTTGATTTGGTGGTAAAACTACAGAAGACCATTGGCAAGAAGATCATGCCTGAGGACTTTAAGACTGTACGCACCGTACAAGACGTAGTTGATGTAGTCTACAAGCTTGTAAACAGCAAGTAAGCTCTAAATAAAGCAAATTGACAGAAGTATGTTTAAAAAGATACTGCTCACCCTGTGTATAGTACTTGGGGTATGTTACCCTTTTGTAATTTACGCAGGTATCAAGTTGGAGCTCATAAAGTATGTGCTACCATTAGTTGCTGCAGTATTTTTATTAAGACTTGTGTTGAGTAGAAGACAGCATTCAGAGTTTAAAGTACTAACCTGTTGTTCATTGATTACAGCTGCTATTTTATGTATAGGTTCAGCTGTTTTTAACAATTTTAGGTTAGTACTTTACTATCCTGTTTTTGTAAATGCGCTGTTTTTTGCAATCTTTTTCTTGTCTTTATATAAAGGTGAAGCCATTATCACCCGCTTTGCAAAATTGACTCAAAAAGAAGGACAACTTCCAGATTTTGCAATTAGTTATACAAGAAAAGTAACCGTAGTCTGGTCATTATTCTTTATATTTAATGGCCTCATTGCGTTATATACAGCCTTATCAAATGATATTGATGTATGGACACTCTATAATGGATTAATTTCATATATTCTTATAGGGTGTTTAATGGCTATAGAATTTGTAATCAGAATAATTATCAGAAAATCACATGACAGTTAAAACCTTAAGTCTTCATGAAGCAATTTATTCAAATCGAGATCCTAGAGAAGTTGTTGCTTTTGATAAAGACACCACCTACCATCTTTATGATCTGCAACTTATGGTTAAAGCTCTTTCTGTTTTTCTATCAATGTCAAAAGAAAAACGCTTTGCTATTTATGTTGAAGACTCTTATCTGTTTACAGTTGCTTTTGCTGCCTGCTTATATGCTAAAAAGATCCCTGTCTTTGTAGGTATTATAAGAAAAGACATGTGCTCTAAAGATAACGGCTGTTTTGATGCTATTATTTCTGATAAGAATTTTGATGATGTAGAAATTCCTTTCTTTGATATTACAACTATTAAAGCTGCTGTAAGACAAACACCTTTAAGTGAAATTCCTTTAAGAAATCATGATGCTGAAATTACACCAGTTTTAGACAAAAATTTAAAAATTGAGTTTTACACCTCAGGCTCTACTGGTAAAAGTAAGAAAATAGATAAGACGTTAAGACATCTTGAGAATGACATCTTACATCTTGAGAATTTAACTAAAGTTCTTGATAACAGTGATAACTCAGCTGTAGTGGCATCTGTAGCTCCATATCACATGTACGGACTTACCTTTAGAGTCTTGTTGCCTCTTTTACGTAAAATCCCTTTTGATGCTCAGTTTATTAAGTTCCATGAAGAGCTTTGTGGTAACTATAAAGATAAAAAACTTATTTTTGTATCATCACCAGCCTTTTTAAAGCGTATTGATCCATCTTTAAAATCTCCAAAGATTATCTTTACACTCTCAGCAGGCGCATCAATGGATATTGCAGCCTCTGGCAAGTATTACGCTTGGTCAGAATGTGATATCACTGAGATCTATGGCAGTACTGAGACTAACTTCATGGGATATAGAAAACTCTCAGGCACTGAAGAGTATTACACTCCTTTTGCTGAAGTAAGTTTTAAAGAAAACAATGGTGATCTTTACCTTTACTCTCCTTTAATTGATAAGAAATACAAACTTGATGATAAACTTGAATTTAAAGGAGACAAATTCAAGGTAATAGGCAGAAAAGATAAAGTAATTAAGCTTGAAGAAAATAGAGTAAGTCTTACTCAGATTGAAGATTTAGTCAAAAAGCATGAGCATATTACAGATTGTGTAGCTTTGCCTTTAGAAAAAGGTGATCGTACCTTTATTGGAATTGTTGTAGCTGTAGATGATGAGATGTATCAAGATTTAACAAGCAATGATAATAAAGATAAGGTTAAACATGACTTTGTAAAATCAATTAAGATCAGTTTAAAAGATCATTTACTCTTAGTTGCAATGCCAAGATATGTAAGAATTTTAAAAGAAATTCCCCTAAACAGCATGGGCAAAAAGATAACCGCACAGTTAAGAGAACTGTTTAATGATTAAAACTAAAGAATACGAAATTAAAAGAATTGATGAGAATTCTTTTGAAGTAACAATAAAAGTAAATCCTGATCTTTTCTATTTTAAAGGTCATTTTGAAGAACAACCTATTCTTCCTGGTGTTGTACAGTTAGGATGGGTGTATGACTTTTGCAAAGAAGTGTTAAATCTTGAGCTGTCAGGTAATATTCCAACGATTAAGTTTACAGCCCCTATCCTTCCTATGGATGAGATTGTTTTAAAAGTTGTACATAATCCTCTTAAGAACTATGTTAACTTTGAATATGACATTTTAAATACCATGAATAAGGCAAGTTCAGGAAGGATCAAACTCTAATGAAATACTGCGCTATTGTGCCCTGCTACAGACATGCATCAACTCTTGACAGCGTGCTAAGTAGACTTGCAAAGTACAGATTGCCAGTAATTGTGGTTGATGACGGTAATGACATTGAAAATGCCACAATCATCGAGCAGACTGTTAACAGTCACAATCTTGCTAATGAGCGTGTGACCTTACTAAAACATGAGATAAACCAAGGCAAAGGTGGCTCAGTAACTACTGGTCTTAAATATGCTTATAAAGCCGGCTTTACCCATGCTATACAGGTTGACTCTGATGGACAGCATTGCATTGAAGATATAGATCAGATCTTGAAGTTATCAAAAGACAATGAAGATTGTGTAATTTCTGGAATGCCTGTTTATGATGCTAATGCCCCAAGATCACGTGTTATAGGTCGCAAGATCACAAACTTCTTTGTGCATGTTGAAACCCTTTCTTCCATGATTAAAGATGCCATGATTGGTTTTAGAGTATATCCTTTAGAAAAGACCGTATCTGTAATAAATAAGAGTCATATAGGCTCACGTATGAACTTTGATATTGAAGTTTTGGTAAGACTTGTTTGGAATGGCGTTAGAGTAAAGTTCTTTGAGACAAAAGTAGATTACCCAAAAGGTGGTATTTCTAATTTTAAACCTATTGATAATGTCAAAATTTCACTTATGCATACTAAGCTTTGTTGCATAAGCATTCTTACCTTACCAGTTAGGATCTTTAAAAATGCTAGATAGTAATAAGCATTGGGAAGAACAAAAAGAAGCAAAAGGCGGCTATTATGGCCTAAAGCTAATGCTTTTCTTCTATAACATAGGAGGAAGAGCTGTCTTTGGTATTATTCTCATTCCTGTAATGTATGTTTACTATCTGTTATCTAAAAAGCAAAGACTGATCTCAAAAAAATATCTTTCATTAGTGAATAAAACTCGCAAAAGTAGAGGAATGGAGCCTTTAAAATTACATTCTTTCTTTCATTTTCTCTCTTTTGGATACATGCTGCTTGATAAATTAAAAGCCTGGCAGGGAGATTTAAAATTAGGAAAAGATGTAATTTATAAAGATAATTGTGAACATGAGATTAAGCAGTATTATCATCAAGGCTTTGTAATTTTCTGCTCTCATTTAGGCGATATTGAAGCACTACGCGCCGTATATACTAAAACAGATGAGCACGTAATTAACTCTATTGCTTTTACAGAGCATGCTGAAAACTTCAATCGCATGATTAAGTCTTTATCACCTGACGCTAAAGTCAATGTTATCTCAACTAAATCTATAGGACCAGATACTGCTATCTTACTAAAAGAAAAGATAGACAATAATGAGATCGTTGCTATTGCAGCTGACAGAGTACCAACACAAACACTGGCAAAACATACTGAGAATCGCGTTGTTGAGACTACTTTTTTAGGACAAAAAGCAAACCTCCCTCAAGGACCTTTTGTATTAGCTTCTGTTTTAAAATGTCCTGTAGTTTTAGTGTTTGGACTTAAAAATCCTAAGACCCACAAGATTGATATTGTCTGCAAGGATTTTGCAAAACAGATTATTATTGACAGAAAACAAAGAGAATTATCGGTCAAAAGGTACGCTGATGCTTATGCTAAGGTCTTAGAAGAGCTTTGTCTTGAATATCCTTATCAGTGGTTTAACTTTTATGATTTTTTTAATACCGGTAAATAAAAGTAAAGAATATCTAAGAGACTTATATGTATAAAAGACCAAAATTTATACTTTCTCATGAAGCTGTATTTCCAATTTCTTTTCATGACACTGATGCTATGGGTGTAGTTTGGCACGGTAATTATATAAAGTTCTTTGAATTAGCCCGTGAAGCCTTTTTAGAAGAGATTAAATATGGCTATCAGGACATGAAAGATGAAGGCCTTGCATATCCTATCACGGAATGTACCTGTAAATACAGAAAGTATCTTAGAGTAACTGATAAAGTTTTAAGAGTAGTGACCTTACTTTGTGAGTATGAAGGAAAAGTTGTCTTTCATTATGAGGTTTATCCAAAGGATAGTAATACCCTGTGTGCTTATGGTAAAACTGAACAGGTATGTATCAAAGCCTCTACAGGTGAACTTATCTTTGAAACACCAAGATCTTTATTGAATGCTATCAAAAAATATGAAAGCGAACAGAGGTAAAAGAGGTTACAAAGATGAAAAAACTTTTTAAATTTCTGTTTATTTTTGTTGCATTAGCATTCTCATTTAATACTAATGCCTTAACTGTAAATGAGCTTAGTGCTCTTTTACAAAAAGATGCTAATTTTAAGGCATCTTATAAACAGGAGAAGACCTTAAACAAGCTCAATAAAATCTTGAAAAGCTCAGGTGTTGTCATCATCATTGAGAATAAAAATGTATTTTTCAGGCAAAATACACCTTTTGAATTAGAGCAAATTATTACTCCTAATCGATTTGCTCAAATCATGGATGATGAGATCAATGAGATCACACGTGATAACAATCCACAGTTGTTTGAGATCTCAAATTTACTTTTAAACATCTTTTCTATGAATGAAGTTAATGAAAAGTACTTTTCATATAAGCTTTCAGGAAATCTTAATAACTGGACTATAGAGATGAAACCAAATGATGAGCTTCTATCTAAGATCTTTAATAAGATCACAATTCAAGGCTCAGATAAAGTAAAAGAAATCGTCATTGAAGATGTCTCAAAAGACACCACTAAACTTACTTTTAGTGATTATAGAACCGACAAGATTACATTAAACGTAAAGGAACAGTCATACCTTGTTAAATAAGACCTTTTCTCTTATTTATGTATTTTTGCTTATTGTACTAACTATTGTCTTAAGTCTTAGAATAAGCAATATTACTATTGATAGCTCAATTCTCTCTTTATTACCTACTGAGACTCAATCAAAAGTCTCAAAGACTACTATCGATACTTATACCAAAAGACTTGATAGACATGTAGTCTTTTTAATTAAAGATAATGGAGATGGAGTTAAGGCTTGTGATTTCTTTTATAAAGAACTAAAAAAAAACAAGAGTGTTGAAAACGTCATCGGTGCTGTTGATAAAAGAGCGCAACAGAACTTCAATCAATTTCTATACAACTATAAAACAGCTTTAATCTCTGAAAAAGCCAAAGCAAGAATGGAGAACAACTCATATGAAAAATGGGTGTTATCTACTCTTTACTCAGGTTTTTCAGGTGTTACTGAAAAAGAGATCATATCAGATCCTCTGTTGCTTACTCGTGATGTAGCCACATTTCTATCAAAAGACGTAAAAATCAATGTAAAAAATGGATATTTAAGTGTCACTGATGAGCACAACAACCTTTGGTACTTTTTAAATGTACGCACAAGTAGTGCCGGATTTGACATAAACTCATCTAAAGAGTTCTGCTCTTATGTAAATAGTCTTATCGCTAAAACCGAGTCTTTATATAAAGGTACTACTATTTTTAAACGAGGCACTGTTTTCTATTCAGACTATGCCTCTGCACTTGCACAAAGAGATTTAACTGTTTTAGGTTCAATTACGATTATTGGTGTCTTTGCTTTAATCTTTTTTGTCTTTAGAACAGTTATTCCTGTAGCTTTAACCGTACTTTCTGTTAGTACAGGCATCTTAGCTGGATTTGCCTTTTTATGTATCTTTTTTGATACTATAAATCTAGTCATCATTGGTATGAGTTTGTCTGTAGTTGGTGTGGTTTGTGACTACACTATCTATTACATGACATTAAGAGTAAGCACGGATTGTACAGGCTCTTCCCTTGACACTATGAAGCAGATGATTAAGCCTCTTTTATTTGCTGTAAGTACTGATGTAATTGCCTATTTAATCATCATACTCTCACCTGTTACTCCTTTAAAACAGCTCTCAGTTTTCTGTATGGCAGCTATCACCTTTAGTTGCCTTACAGTGATATTAATTGAGCCTTATCTGTGCGCTCATGTAAAGAAAAAAGATTTCCCTTTAAAGAGCGTATTTAACGGATATTTAAAGCTTGTTGCATCTAAAAAAGTAAATTTTGCAATCATTGTCCTAATTGTTTTAACTACTGTCTTTGGTTTAAGTAAGTTTTCAGTAAATGACGATCCAGCTTCATTTCAGAATTTACCTGCAGTTTTAAAAATTCAGGATGATGAAATAGCCAGAATTACCAATCAGAAAGCATCTGTAAAATATCTTATTATTGAGGCTAATTCTGAAGACAAGCTATTAAATATCAATGAGAGCTTACAACAGCTCTTAGAAATCATGATAAAGAATAGAGATATATCCTCATACAGAGCCATACCTCTAGTTTCTTTAAAGACTCAAGAGCATAACTTTTCTCTTATACAAAATACTCTAAAGAACTTAAAAGATCCTGTTTTAACTGAAAATATAGAGAATTTAGACAAGCTCTACAGTTATCAAAAGCTCTCATTAGACAAATTTATACAATCGCCTTTAGGTAATGCCTATGAACCGTTGTATATCAAAGGCTCTGATAACAGTCCATATGCCTTGTCTATACTTTTATATGACGTAAAAGACAGAACAAAGCTTGAAAATGAGATTTCACGTCTTACAGCCAATGCTTATTATTTAGACAGAAAAGATGATTTTATAAAGGTCTTTAGCCATTACAGAGTTCTAATCTCATATGTTCTGTATACCTTCTTAATAGTGATTTTTTTAGTATCAGTATTAAGACTTGGTGTATTAAAAGGACTTGTAGCTGCTATTTTTTCACTTATAAGTGTGCTTTTTGCCCTTGCAACCATACTGCTTAGTGGATATCAGTTAAACCTTTTTAATGAATTAGCTCTAATCTTAGTATTAGGCATTGGAGTTAACTATACAATCTTTTTTAATTCAAATACTAATATCAAATCCACTTCATTAGTTGCAATAGTTACAGCTTTGTTAACTACGCTTTTAACCATGGGAGTGCTGGTATTAAGTTCTGTAAGTGCCATCTCAGGATTTGCTCTTGCACTATCATCAGGTATCGTATGTTCATTTGTACTATCAACCATCTTGCCTGAACTTTTAAAAGATGTTGAAAACAACAGTTTTGGGAGTGCGTAAATGAATAGAAATCATTTATTTTCAGCCATAATCTTCTCTTTACTATCATTACTTGTAGCTTGCAGCAGTACTGAACAAAAGAAAACAGATGAGTTAAAAGCTTATATCACCAAAGAGATTGAAATCTCTGTTCCTAAAGCTAAGTTTGATACTGAAGAGAGTTTTGATCAGCTCCTATCGACAACTTATAACGGGAAAAAGAGCTCTCTATTAGTTTCATCAGTAATTAAGAAAAATTCTATTTCTGTAACAGGACTGACCCCCGGCTATCTAAAACTTTTTACCTTAACTTATGATGAAAGTGGAATAAATGCAGAATATTCAGTTCCAAAGGCCATGCTACCACCTATAAATCAGGTATTACTTGATATAATGCTAAGTTATAAGAATAATTTAAATCACGACTTGCCAAAAGAATTTAGAATTATTGATAAAGGTAATGAAAGAACTATTTCATATGCAGATATCACAAAAATGAGAAAGGTGATTTACAAAATTGAATACAAATCAATGAATGGCAAACGATTACCTAATAAAATAATCAATTTTGAATTTAATTATACAATTAACTTTAAGTACGTGTAGTTTATGATTTATATCAATGATCTTACCTCAGTAAGCTCTTTAGGAACAAATGAATTAACTATTGTAGATAGTTTATCGCATACAGACAGATGCTACCTTACATATCGTGATGATCTTTTAAATGAACATAAAGGTTCATATTTTGGGCAAATTAAGGCAAAACTTCCAAGACTTGATGATTACCCTGAGCACAAGAGTCGTAACAGTGCTGTTTTAGCTTTTCTTACTTATTCTATTAAAGACAGTATCAATGAGTTAAAACAAAAATACTCTAAAGACAGAATTGCCATTATTTTAGGCACCTCAACCTCCGGACTTGATGAAACTGAGAATGAACTTAAGAAATTCATGCTAACTGGTGTTCCATCACGAGATTTCTACTATAAATCTCAAGAGTTTGGTGATCCGTCAATGTTTTTAGCTGATTATCTAGAGATTGATGGCCCTGCCTATACCATTTCTACAGCCTGCTCCTCTAGTGCTAGAGCTTTAATCTGTGGCAAGAGAATGTTAGAAAGTGGTCTTGTTGACGCTGTGATAGCAGGTGGTGCTGATACCTTATGCAAAGTCCCAATTAACGGTTTTAACAGCATGGGAGTGCTCTCACAGGAAAGATGCCTGCCTTTTAATAAAAATCGATCTGGTATTAATATCGGTGAAGGTGGCGGTTTGATGATCTTATCTAAAGAGAAGGATTCTCTTGAACTTTTAGGTGTAGGAGAATCATCTGATGCCTATCACGTATCATCACCTGATCCTAGTGGTGCAGGAGCTATAAGCGCTATGGAAATGGCACTTAATGACGCATCATTGACAACAGATGATATTGGCTATGTAAATCTGCACGGTACAGCTACCAAGTTAAATGATGCAATGGAAAGTAAAGCTATGGCATCTTTATTTAAAGGGAAAGTACCTTGCAGTTCAACCAAATATATGACAGGTCATACACTAGGAGCTGCAGGTATCGTTGAGGCTGCTATTCTATGTTACCTTTTAAAGCATGATCTTGACTTGCCTGTTCAGGATTTTTCTCATGATGAAATTGATGATACTTTAGATGAGTGTGGCTTAATTAAAGAGAAAATCAAAGCTAAAAAGAAAGTTATGATGTCTAACTCTTTTGCCTTTGGTGGTAATAACGCATCAATCATCATTGCTAAAGCATAATTAAAATTCAGGTTAAAACATGAATAGATATCTATCACCTCGTGAATACCTTCCCCATGAGCCACCTATGGTTCTAGTCGATGAGGTAGTTTACGTAGATGAAAACAAAGCCCTAACCAAGTGCTATGTTAATCATGAAGGAGTACTTTCTCCTTTCTTAAATGAAGATGGTAATTTACCCTCATTTTTTGTCTTAGAAATTTTTGCTCAAAGTGTGGGTATATGGAATGGCTATAATCAGCATGGTACAGGAAATAAAAACAAGATGGGCATGGTCTTAGGTGCTCGTGATCTGAAAGTAAAAGAGCCTTTTTTTAAGGCTGGATATGTACTTAATATCGAAGTTTACAAGAATATGTCAGATGGCACTTTAGCTAATTTTGAAGGCAAGATTTTTGTAAGCGACAAAGTTTCAACTGATAATGAGAACAAAGAAGCTTTTGCTTCAGGTAGAGTCAATGTGATCTCTATTTGTGATGAGGATAAACATAAACTCTTCAATCGAGAGTAAAGATTTTTATAAAAAAACTTGTATACAACCAATTACATATAAACGAAACTAAAAACCGAGTAAAAAAATATGAGAAGAGTATTAGTTACAGGAGCCGGAACTGGGCTTGGCAAGGCAATTGCAATTGAGCTCGGTAAACAGGGGTATGAAGTGGTCCTGCACTATAGAAATAGTGCTAAAGGAGCTAAAGAAGCACAGCACATCATTGAAGAGAACGGTGGTAAGGCTAGTACTGTTCAGTTTGATTTAACCAATCGAGAGCAGGTTAAAGAAGTACTTACAAAAGACATTGAAGAAAACGGCTTTTACTATGGCATTGTATGTAACGCAGGTTTAACAGCAGATGCAGCTTTTCCTATGATGACAGATGAGGATTGGGATGGAGTCATTCATACCAATTTAGATGGCTTTTACAATGTAGTAAAGCCTTGCATCATGCCTTTAATTGCAGCGCACGAAGGTGGCAGAATCATTGCTATTTCATCTGTATCAGGCATTATGGGCAACCGTGGACAGGTAAACTACTCAGCCTCAAAGGCAGGTCTTATTGGTGCTGTAAAAGCCTTAGCTTTAGAGGTAGCAAAGCGCAACATTACCGTTAATGCAATTGCTCCTGGTTTAATCGATACTCATATGGCTGAGTTAGATGAGACTGTGAAAAAAGAAATTCTAAAAATGATCCCTTTAAAGAGAATGGGCAAAGCTCAGGATGTAGCTGACTTGACTGCATTTTTAATGTCAGATAAAGCATCCTATATAACACGTCAGGTTATTTCTGTTAACGGAGGTTTACTGTGAGTAGAAGAGTAGCGATAGTAGGTCAGGGGCTAGTTACAGCTTTCGGTGAAACCTGGGAAGAGAACAGAATCAAGATTTTAGAGTGTCAAAATGCAGTAAGACATATGCAGGAGTGGGAGATTGTACAGGGGCTTATCACTAAACTTGCTGCTCCTTGCGACAACTTTGTAGCACCTGAGCACTATACAAGAAAAAAGACCCGTTCTATGAGCCGTGTATCTATCATGGCAACAAGAGCATCAGAACTTGCTTTAATAAACGCAGGTCTACTAGATGATCCATTTATCAAATCAGGACGAGTCGGTGTAGCTTACGGTTCATCTTTTGGCAGTACTTATGCTGTAAAAGACTTTGCTACCATGTTAACAGAGAACACCACAGGAGATCTAACTGCCAACTCATATGTAAAAATGATGCCACAGACTGCAGCTGTAAATATCTCTTTATTCTTTGGCATTACAGGTAGAATTATCCCTACCTCAACTGCCTGTACTTCCGGCTCAATGGCTATTGGATATGCTTATGAAGCTATTAAAAATGGCTATCAGGATGCAATGGTAGCAGGTGGCGCTGAAGAGCTGTCTGTTTGTGATGCTGGTGTCTTTGATACCATGTTCTCAACTTCATCTAAAAACGATACGCCAAAACTAACACCTGCACCTTTTGACAAAGACAGAGACGGTTTAGTCATAGGTGAAGGTGCTGGTACTGTAGTATTAGAAGAATATGAACACGCTAAAGCACGTGGAGCTAATATCTTAGGTGAATTAATTGGCTTTGCAACAAACTGTGATGCTACCCATATCACCTCTCCAAATCCAAAGACCATTCAGATCTGTATTGAAAGCTCAATTAAAGATGCTGGACTTTCACCTAGCGATATCGGTTACATTTCAGCTCATGGCACCGGTACTGCTCGTGGTGATGTCGCTGAATCTAATGCTACAGCTAATATCTATGGTAACAAGACTCCAATTTCAAGTTTAAAGAGTTATTTTGGTCATACCTTAGGCGCATGTGGTGCAGTTGAGGCTATTGCATCTGTAAACATGATGAACGAAGGCTGGTTTAATCCAAACTTAAACTTACATGAAGTAGATCCTCAATGCGGAGATCTTGACTACATCATGGACAAACCTCTGAAAAAAGAAGTTGAGTTCATTCAGTCAAACAATTTTGCTTTTGGTGGCATTAACACCTCTATGGTAATTAAGAGAGTTAAGTAAGTCTTAAGAGATCGAGACCTCACCATGATTGGCGTTATAAAAGCAACGCCAATCAACTCTTGCTACCTATTTTCTTACTTCATTTAGAGACTTTATCTTTTCAATTTTCTTTTATTTTTCAATTAAAAGATCTATTATTACGGGTTAATATCATCTAACTATACTAGATCAAGAGTCTTTATTTAAGGATTTGTATGTTTAAAGTGCTTTTCCTTTGCCATGGAAATATTTGTCGGTCACCTATGGCAGAATTTATCTTAAAAGAGTTAGTAAAGAAGCTTAAGCTTGAGAACGATTTTATTGTCTGCTCTGCTGCTACTTCACAAGAAGAAATCGACAACGGTGTCTACCCTCCTGTAAAAGATTTACTGCGTCAAAAAGGTATTGACTGCTCAGCTAAAAGAGCAAGACAAGTTACAGTACAGGATCTAAAAGTCTTTGACTACATCATTGCCATGGAACAGTTTAATCTTGATAATCTGTATGCGCTGTATCCTAAGACAGATAAGAGCAAGGTATATTTGCTTTTAGACTTTACAGATACTCCAAAAGATATCGATGATCCTTGGTATACAAGAGATTTTGAAAAAGCTTATTCTGAGATTTTAGTAGGTTGCAAAGCCCTGCTCTCAAGTCTTTACCATGATGGACTGATTACTCTTAATAAAGAGCAGAAAAAAGAACTCTCTGAGATTTAAAGCAGTTTGCACAAAGATGCTAAGTACAAACTGCTTAAGAAAATTTAGGCAACTGTAAAGCCTAATAAAGACAAGGTGCTTCTGATTTTTTCCGGAGCATTTTTTATGGTAACTGATGATAACTCTCGTCTTTCACGATAGTTCTGACGCATTGCATCGAAAGATTTACCATCAGTAAAGGCATTCTTAAATTTAAAGCTGTCTCGTCTTACATCGTAAACAGAGAATACAAGTCTTGAGATTAAATCAAGATCAAGAGTCTCTACATTGCCTAAGTCAACATTTTCAATTTCTGCCTTTGGCATTCTATATGGTTTTGGCTCTTCAAGATTTAAAGCTTTTGCCATTGAGTGAGCGAGCATTACATTTGCTCTTCTTTTTGACTCATAAGAGTAGCCTGCAATATGAGCAGTAGCACCATCCACCTTTGATAAAAGTGACTTTACCTTGATCTCAGGCTCACCTTCAAAGACATCAAGCCAGACTTTAAGATCAGATCTCTCATCTAGAACTTTTGATAAAGCTTCATTATCAACTACATTGCCACGGGAAGCGTTAAAGAAGAAAGCTCCAGTCTTTAAAGATTTAAGCTCATTCTCACCTATCATGTACAAGGTCTTATCTGTACCTTCTTTAATTAAAGGTACATGTAAGGTCACGATGTCACAATTAAGACAATCTTTTAAAGTAGCATTGCATGTTGAGTCTCCATTTCTAAATCTTGGGGGATCACATTTAAAGATCTTAAGACCTAGAGCTTTAGCTTTATTCTCAACCTGGGTACCTACATGACCACAACCTACGATACCGATGCTCATACCATTAAAATCAAGAGAGTACCTTTGAGCCATTACAAGTAAAACAGAGAGAATATAATCACCAACACTCTCACAGTTAGAACCTTCAGCATTGGTGTAAGGAATGTGCAATGAATCTAAAAGCTTGGTATCAAAGTGATCCATACCAGCTGTGGCAGTACCTACAAACTTTAGCTTATGAGCTTTCTTTAGGAGTTCAGAGTTTACCTTAGTGATTGAGCGCGTAATTAGAACATCCACATCTTCAAGATCATCACAATTGATTTCACGACCTTTTTTTAAATGAACCTCTCCGTACTGAGAGAAAACTTCAACTGAGTTTGGTAAAGCTATATCGCAAAGAATTTTCATAGAACAAATTCACCAAAAATTTTAAAAATCAAAATATTAAGTCAATTATAAGCTATAATGAGGTCATATTTTAAAGGAGTAATCTTATGTCTTGCTCAATTACCATTGACTATCATAAACATTCAACTAAAGCTTTACTGTTAGGTTCAGGTGAACTTGGAAAAGAAGTAGCTATCGAACTCTTGCGTTACGGCATTGATGTAACAGCTTGCGACAGATACGATAATGCACCTGCAATGCAGGTAGCTCAGCATCGTGCAGTCATTGATATGCGTGATCCTAATGAACTTGAGAAACTGATTTTAAAAGTAAATCCAGACTACATTATTCCTGAAATTGAAGCTATTTCAACCGAGACCTTAGTAGCATTAGAAGAGCGTGGTTTTAACGTAGTACCATCAGCTAGAGCTGCTAACATCACCATGAACAGAGAAGCTATCAGAACCTTAGCTGCTGAAGAGCTGTCTCTACCTACATCTCCATACTTCTTTGCTTCAACTGTTGAAGAAGTAAAAGAAAACATCCATAAGATCGGTTTTCCATGCATTATGAAACCAATCATGAGTTCATCAGGTAAAGGTCAGAGCGTATTAAAGTCTGAAGCTGATATTGAAGACTCATTTAAAGAAGCAGTTGAACATGGTCGTGGCGGTTTAGGTCGTGTGATTGTTGAAGGTTTCGTACAGTTTGACAGAGAAATTACATTGCTTACCGTAAACGCTGTTGATGGTATTCATTTCTGTGAGGCTGTAGGTCACCACCAGGTAAATGGCGATTACCATGAGTCTTGGCAACCTGAACCTCTATCTGAGGAAGTACTAATGGAAGCAAAGAGAATAGCTTCAGCCGTTGTTAGCGCTTTAGGTGGTTTTGGTATCTTTGGTGTTGAGTTATTTATCTGTGGTAATAAGGTTATCTTCTCAGAGTTATCACCTCGTCCTCATGACACCGGTATGGTAACTATGATTTCTCAGGATATGTCTGAGTTTGCTCTGCACGTAAGAGCTCTTTTAGGTCTGCCTATCGGTAAGATCACTTTCTATGGTCCATCAGCGTCAGCTGCATTATTAGCTGAAGGTACTGGTGATGACATTATCTACAAGGATTTAGACAAAGCTTTAGCTGTTGCTCCTTCATCACAGTTAAGAATATTTGGTAAACCAGATATCAATGGTGAAAGACGTATGGGTGTTTGCCTGGCTCGTGGCAAGACCGTTGACGAAGCAGTAGAGAATGTTAAAAAGATGAGATCACAGATCTCTTTTGATATTGAATAATTGTATTTACAAAAGATCTCTTAGAACGAACTTCTAGAGATCTTTTATTTTTCTACAATGGCAAAAGAACAAAGACTCGATATTGATGGCCTCAAAGCCATTGCAATTTTAGCAGTAGTTTTCTATCACCTTTTTGACCTTTTAAAGTCAGCACATTTTACAGAATCAACTCTATTTGATGGTGGATTCTTAGGTGTAGATATCTTTTTTGTAATCTCAGGATTTCTCATTACATCATCTGTTTTTTATAAGCTAAGTAATAATGACTTTTCATTACTTAGTTTCTATAAGAGACGTTTTTTAAGAATTGTTCCACAACTGCTCTTTGTTTGTATCTTTACCTTAATTATTGGTTACTTTCTGCTCTTTCCTAAAGTTTATAGAGAACTTAATATTGAAGTAACTAATGCCCTGTTATTTATTGGTAACTTCAGATTTGCAAACTTAGGTGGGTACTTTGCTTTAGATTCATCTGATAAGTTACTCTTACATACCTGGTATTTAGCTGTAACTATTCAGTTCTATATACTCTTCCCTTTAATTGTACTTTTATTAAAGAAAGTCTTTTCATTAAAGAGATTACCTTTAGCTGTAACTGTTGTCTTTATCTTACTTACTGTTACATCTGTAATTGTTTCTCGTAACGGTAAAGGTTACCTTTTAACTCAATGCCGTATCTTTGAGTTATTCTTTGGCTCTGTATTGTTCTTTTATAAAGATATTGTATATAAGAGAGTATTCTCTCTAAATACCTATTTACCTTTATTAGGTGAAGTCTTAGGTATTGTTATTATCATTGCCTCTATCTTTACTGTAGAACTTCAAAATGGTATCTGGACTGTAACTACCTCTCTACCTACTATGTTAGGTACTGCTCTTATTATCCTCTCTCACAATAAGAACTCTGTACTAAGACTTCCTCCTTTAACTCTATTAGGAAGATGCTCTTACTCTCTGTATTTATGGCACTGGCCTTTATTTGTCTTTGCCCTAAGATGTGGTTACACAGATACAATATTAAGCTGCTCTATAGTGATCTTGGTTATTCTTATCTTTACAGCTTTATCTTACATCTTTACTGAGAAGAGAAAGGTTGACTACAGATTAACTCTTACTCTCTTTTTACTTTGCTTTATATCTTACTGTTACTTTCACCATAATGAAGGGAATAACTATCTTACAAACTACATGAGAACAGAGAGTAAAACAGATCTCTATAAGATTGATATTAAAGATCCTGACTACCTTCCATCTGTTAAAAGATATAACGAAAGAAGCTATGTCACCCATTCAGGTTTCCAGAAGGAAACACCTCATATCTTTATGATTGGTGACAGTCATGCTGATCACTACCGCTATTATGTAAACAATATCAATAAGCTTCCTGTTTATTTCTATGTCTTACATGCTACTTTAGCTTATGGTCCAAACTTTAACAGTCTAAAAGACACTTTCTTTACAGATAAGACCATAAGAAAAGACTATTATGATGCTTATATTGATATTTTAAACAAGCTTCACAGTGGTGATAAGGTAATTCTCTCAAACCGCTGGGATGTACAGTACAACCTCTATATGAAAGAGTTCTCTTTAAAGGATACAACTGAGAACTACAAAGCTTTCTTAAAATTCTTAATTGACGATCTTGCCTACGAGATTGATAAACGTAAAGATCTTAAATTCTATCTTGTATCAGAAGGCATCATCACCAGTAAAGCTTTAGTTAATTGCTTAAAGCTTGATCTTAAAGATTCATTCTTATCAAAGATCATTGATAAGAACAAATGCCACAACACACCTAACCGCTTAGGTGAAAAATTCACTTTTACCAATGATGCTTTAAAAGCCTTTGCTGACAGTCGTGAAAACGTCTTTTATATTGATAGAAACGTTCCTTTAGAGTTGGGTAATGGCTATTACAAGACATATGACGATAATGGAGTGCCGTTGTTTGTAGATGACAATCACTACAGCGCTGAAGGTGGCATTATTGTGGGCAAATACATTTTCGATACTGTATCTAAAATAAATTAGATCTTTGCGAGGATTTTATTATGATGTCTTTAGCTAATTTTAAAAACTTGGATCCATTCATTCTGTTATCAGCTGTAAATATGCAGTTACGTGATGAATACTCATCATTAGATGAACTGTGTGCTACTAATGATATTGATAAGAATGAGCTTACTGAAAAATTAAAAGTAGCAGGCTTTGAATACAATTCTGAACAGAATCAGTTTAGATAAGAGCTTAAAGACTTTTTTATTTTACAATTGAATAGATGAAGTCAGTTTTACAATGATAAACTACGATAGAAAGTTACTATTTTTACTTCCAGAGCCAGTAACCTCACCTGATGATAAATACCCAAGTCTGTATTCATTATCCTATGTATTAACAGATTTGAACTTTAATATTATCGACAAAAACGAGCTTATTACCTGTAAAGGCTATGACTACAGACTACCAAGTCCAAGTTATCTTTTCACTCAGGGTATCGATCCTTACACTATTAAAAATGGGCTTAGCGTCGAAAAGTTTTTAGATGAGTCAGAAAAGATCTTACATAATCCCAATGTAACCATCTTTACTTGGTCTATTCGAAATTTAAAAATCTTAGAGAGCATGTGTCTTAGACAATTCAGGGAACCTACTATCTTAGATAATGTTTATGCTCTTACAGATGTAAACAAAGTATTAAAACTCTCAGAGCTCTTTACTGAAGGCAAATGTCTTAATACCGATTCTCTTTTAAAATGTGCATTTAAATACGGCTTTAAAGAGAAGTTATCAATCTACGACAGATTAGGTCGATTGAGAGCTTTAATTCATATTGTAAAAGAGTTAAATCTTAAGCACACAGCCTTATTAAATTACATGACAAGACCTCATGAGCAAAAGGGAGAACAAATCAGTAAAGCTATTGGACAAGGTAAATTCTTAGTTGATTACAATGTCAAAGAACGAAGCTTAGAAGTGTTAAAGCCACTGTCTTTCAATGGCAATGACATTGATGCACTTTATTTTGATGGTAATGAGGTAAGACGAAAGTACTACAGATTAGGTGATTTTGGAGTACTCTCACCTGCTACTGTCTTAACTCAGGAACGCCAAGCTTTAGTTAATATACCATTAACACAGATTACGAATTTATTAGCAAGCGCTAATCTTGAGTGTGTTAAATGGGATGAGGTTAAGAATTACTCAAAAGAGTTCTTTAAAGACTTTTCTCAAAAAGAGTATGAAGAGTATCAAAAGATCTTATTTAACAATAACAAAGAAGCTGTAGTAGCAGCTCCCCTTACCACTAGTAGCAATTACAGAAATATTGTCTTTTTATTCAGAGGCAATAACTACAAAGGAACACTCTTAGACAGTGAGCTTACAGCTTATTTTAAGGTATGTGCTGCCATGATTGAAAAGCAGTTACCAAATTATGTTACAGAGCTAAAATATCTATCAAACTCTGTTAATGAGAATTCAGATGAGGAGTTAAAACTCATCAATAAGATTAAAAACTACCCTATGGTTCTTTAGTCTTAAGAGTCGACTTATTCTGAAGTTTCAGCCAAGCAAGATAGTTAGTCAGAATAGTTAATCTGCACTTATAAAAATGGGAACTCATCTGAGATCCCATCTTTACAAATCCTACAAATACTTAATTAAGCTTTCTTGGTATTCTTTTTGACAGCAGTCTTTTTGGCTGTTGACTTCTTAGTCGCTGTCTTTTTAGCAGCAGTCTTCTTTGTAGTAGATTTTACAGGTTCCTGTACTTCCCACTTTTTGTCATCCTCGTTATAGAAAGCGACAAATGAGGTTGGTTTACCCTCTCTATCTACAGACAAAATATACTGCTTTTTAGACTTACGGCTAAATCTAATCTCAGTTTCATTACCGTCATTGTCATAAGCAGGAGCATCAGCTAAATAATAGAACTTAGGTGAGAGTTTATCACGGTGATTTAACAGCTCAATTACCTTAGGAGGACGTGTTTCACGTACCTTAGGAAAATTATGCGCTGCTAAGAAAAGACCTGCTGCACCATCACGTAGTACGTAGTGTGAGCCTTCTGTCTTACATAATAAATCAGGCATATCTACAGGATCTTCACGTGGGGGCGCAACCTGACCGTTCTTTAAGATCTTTCTGGTGTTGCCACATTCTTTATTGGTGCAGGCCATGTACTTACCAAAGCGACCTTCTTTTAGCACCATGGTATGACCACACTTCTCACAAGGGATCTCTGGTCCTTTTTCAATCTCAGAGTCAAACTTACCTGTCTCTAACAGATAACCGCCACAGTTTGGAGTTGAGCACAGATGGAGCTTATGAGTTTCGTCAATGATGTAAGTGTCCATTACAGAATGGCACTTGTTACAACGAGGGCGAGAGCGTAAGATATTGGCCTCTTCCTCATCAGTCAAATTCTTAGAGTTTAAAGCACCAATGTCTAAAGCTCTTAAATTTAAGGTCTTATGGCATCTGTCTGCTGTCTTTACACTCTTATCATAATAGCCTAAACAGCTTAAGAACATACCTGTCTTACCAGACTGTACTGCCATATGGTATTTGCCACACTCAGGACAAGTAAACTCATTAATCTCTAAAGGTTTATTCTCTGGCATACCACCATCAACTGCAGGCTTTGTGGCCTTTTCTAATTCAACTTCAAAAGATTTGTAGAAGTTGTCTAGGCTGTTTAACCAGTTCTTTTTACCTTCAGCGATTTCATCAAGATTGTTTTCCATTGAAGCTGTAAAGTTCTTATCCATAAGATCTTTAAAGCTAAAACGTAATCTGTCAGTTACAATCTCGCCCATTCTTTCAGCATAGAAACGCCCATGGTTAATAGTTACATAACCTCGTTCCTGAATAGTTGAAATAATTGAAGCATATGTAGATGGTCTGCCGATACCATCTTTTTCTAACTCTTTAACCAAGCTTGCCTCTGAGAAACGAGCAGGTGGCTGTGTAAAGTGCTGAGATGGTAATAACTCTTCAACCTTAAGTGTTTCACCTTCTTTTAATTCAGGTAACAGTACTTCTTCGTTCTTGTTGAAATTGTAAACACGTTTAAAACCATCAAAGGTTACATGCTTACCTGATACCCTAAAGGTATAACCACCAGCATCAACTGAGACATTAGTGGTCTCATACTCTTGAGGAGTCATCTGAGAAGCTAAATATCTTGCTTTGATAAGATCAAATAATCTCTGACCATCTCTATCAATATGAGCTGGAAGAGGATCTAATGGATGTGAAGGACGAATAGCTTCGTGAGCTTCCTGAGCTGATTCTTTTGACTTATAGTAATTTGGCTTTTCAGGTACGTACTTATCACCAAAGTTTCTCTGGATAATGTCACGAGCTGCAGCGATGGCTTCAGCAGACAGATTAACACTGTCAGTACGCATATAGGTAATTAAGCCCTGCTCATATAAGTGCTGAGCTACAGTCATGGTTCTGCGTACTGAAAAACCTAATTTCTGATTGGCCACCTGCTGTAAGGTTGAGGTGGTAAATGGAGGCAGAGCTGACTGCTTACCTTTTTTAGTTTCAATCTTGGAGACAACAAATGGAACTGACTTTAGATAATCTAAGATTGAATTTGCTTCATCCTTATTGTGGATCTCAACTTTCTTGCCATTCTTAGAGGTTAAAGCTAACTTTAAGCTCTCCCCATCATGATTTAAGGTAATAGCATCAATATTCCAGTATTCTTCAGGAATAAATGCTTTGATCTCACGTTCTCTATCAACAATTAACTCAACTGCTACAGACTGTACACGACCTGCTGAAAGACCACGAGCTACTTTCTTCCATAATAGAGGTGAAACCATAAAGCCCACAACTCTGTCTAAGAATCTGCGTGTCTGCTGAGCGTTAACTAAATCCATGTTGATACGGCCAGGATTTTCAAAAGCTTTAGCAATTGCAGCTTTGGTAATTTCAGGATATTTAACTCTTAAATACTTGTCATCCTTGCCACCTAAGACTTCTCTTAAGTGCCATGCAATAGCTTCTCCCTCTCTATCCAAATCGGTTGCCAGATATACTTTGTCAGCATCTTTTGAGAGTTTTTTAAGTTCAGCTACAACCTTTTGTTTGTCAGGCATGATCGCATAGTTAGCTTTCCAATGATTATTTGGATCAATACCCATGTTCTTGACCAAAGTTTCTTCTTTAGTAAGCTTGACTTTTTTGCCATCGGCAGTTTCTGCCTTTGAGGATGAACCGTTAGCCAAATCTCTGATATGGCCAACACTAGCGCGAACTACATAATCATCGCCTAAGTAGCGATTGATGATAGTTGCCTTAGATGGAGACTCCACGATTACCAGCGATTTGCCCATTGTAAAATCCTTTTTCTCTTAAAAACGGCCTGTATCTTGTTCAATAATAGTATCCTGGACTTCGTTTTTAATTGCTTTTGTCCAAGTTTTAGCCATAAAAAACTTTTTAATGATATCTACAAATGACTTCTTTTCTTCATGTTCAATGCTAATCTTTATAACACAAACTTTTGTAAATTCTACTGTTTTTTGTAAATATGCATCAAAAGTGTCAATTTGGTCAACTAAACCACGCTCTTTAGCATCAGTTGCTAACCAGAACTCGCCAGTTGCAAACTGCTCAACATCCATATTTGGACGATATTTTGCAACAATAGCTTTAAATCTGTCATGGATCATTACAAGTTCCTGACGGAATTTCTCGCGACCTTCCTCAGTATTCTCACCGAACATGGTAAGTGTACGCTTGTATTTACCAGCTGTTACCAGCTCATAATCAACATCGTGATTCTTTAACACTTTATTAAAGTTAGGAATTTGAGCTACAACACCGATTGAACCTACATAAGAGAATGGTGCGGCTACAATCTTGTTAGCAACGCATGACATTAAATAGCCACCTGAAGCTGCTACATTATCGACACAGACTGTAAGATGAATGCCTTTTTCTCTTACTCTTTCTAATTGAGAAGCAAGTAGACCATAGCCGTTTACAACTCCTCCTGGTGACTCAAGATTTAAAATTAACTCATCTTTATCTGTTGCCACATCAAGAACAACGTTAATCTCTTTGATAAAGTCATCCTGAGAGCTTGCCTTAGGATCACCATAGAACTCGATTACAAAGACTTTCTCTGGGCAGAACTTACCTTCTTTTTCTGCCTTCTCAATCTTTTCTTTTAAGGCTTTTTCATTTTTATTAGGTTCTTTTTTCTCGTCTTTTGCTTTTTGCTTTAAGAAAGCTTTCTTTTCTTTTTCAGTCTTTGAGCTATCAGCTTCAAAGATAGCATCCTCAAGCTCCTGTTTACGCTCTTTGAACTCTTTTTTAAGATCAGTGAACTTTAACTTATCTTCGTTATCTTTTTTAGCTGATTTAAGACCTTTAACTGCCATTAAAAGTGTTATAAGCCCAAAAAGAATTAAAGCTACTGTAACTACCAGCTTGCTTGAATATAGTGCTAAAGAATATAGAAATTCCATCATTATCCTTATCTAAAAATCTCTTTTGAGTAACTTAAAATGCCTAAACTATAAGTTGACTATTCTTTACTATCAATACTTAACAGTTAACCGTTTTGCTGACTGTTTTTATTTACATAGTCAGTGCCTTCTTTAGTTAACTTAATGCCATCATCAACCATCTCAATCAATCTTAATTTATAGAGATTGCCAATAGCTTTTTTAAACTTGCCTTTTGACATATGCAGGTAATCCTCAATATCCTGAGGATCTGACTTATCATTAAAAGCTAAGAAACCATTTGAGGTCTTTAAAATTCTCAATAAAAGACTTGCAGCATGCTCAATGCCTAAAAGACCAGGTTCCTGCAAAGATACATCTAATTTGCCATCTTCTCTAATCTTAATGATATAGCCATCTAGTCTCTTACCAATTCTAATTGGTGTCTTTACGTCAGACTTATATAAAAGACCATAAACAGAGTCATTTACCACCATTCTGTAGCCCAATGGTGTGTGTGATACAGCAACAGCTGTTACTCTCTGACCTACTTTAAACTCTCCTTTATTAGAAGCGTCTCGAATATATGAGTTATAACGCTGTGTACCAAAAAGTCGGCCTTGTTCATCCATGGTAACCAAAATTAAAACAGACATACCTACTTCAAAAGCAGAACGCTGTTCTGATACAGGAACTACGAGTTCTTTTGGAATACCAAGATCCATGTATACAGTGCCGCAATCAATTGAGGTAACAGTAAGACGACCTACCATTCCCACCTCAAGATATGGATGTCTTGCAGTAGCTAAAACACGACCACCATCCTTGTAAAGGAACACTCTTAACTTGTCACCTATTTTTAGATCTTTAGGTAATTGCTTATGAGGAACGAAAAGATCACCAAATACACCAGCATCGACAAAAGCGCCCTGATCTGTAATATCAACGACCTTACGCTCAATCATATGACCTAAACAAAGATTATCTGACATGAAACTTTTCCCTACAAAGACTGCTAGTGTGCTACAAGCTTTAGTGTTATAAGAATGTTAGCTCTAGGCTTTGACAAAACTACTTTAGACAATACTAAATGAATAAAGTTAAGCTCTGTCTTTAAACTTGTGTCCTTTAGTAAATGGTGTCTTTTAAGTGATAATTCAATAAGAACATTCACAATTATGCCAAATCACAACAAGGACAAAACAAAATATCTATATACAATATATGAAAAAAGCCACTCTCTTTGCAAGAATGGCTTTCATATATCTTACTTAGGTATCAAAAATTATTAGATACGCTGAAAATCGATGTGTAAGATACGCTCTGTAACTGGGTGACGCTGAATGTCAACAGGCTTAACCTTGATAGACTTGCCTTCTAAATTGATTTCTACTTCTTTGTAGAACTCATCCTTTAAAGAAGCAGTAATAACTTTCTTCTCATCTAAGGTAATTGATAAAGCGTCTTTGCCTTCACCGATGATGATAGCTGGAGTTTTGAACTCACGACGTAGGCGGCGGCTCGCACCTCTTCCTAAGTCAGTACGTGAAGTAGCATCTAAAGTAATTGCCATTTTCATGTTTCCTATAAAATATTAAAAGATAACTGTGTAATGCGACCATAAACACAGCGAGCGATAGTATACATGAATTTCTATAAAATTCAAGGCAAAATTTGGCTCTATCAGATATTTAAGCCAAATATTAAACTTTCTAAATGCAAAATTGCAGTTTTCAATTGAATAAAAGGCTCAACAAACAAAAAATCTCGCTAAAATAGTTGAGTGATGATGTTTCTTTCTATAAGATTTTCTACACATAAAGCAGTTTTATCTGTAATTGTGAAACATCACAATGTTATGCAATATAAGTTATTGTATCTTATTTAAGCCTTTTGGTTTCAAGCAAGTTATGCTTTAACCTCATAACACATGCCTTTGACAAAAGTTCATAGATTACAATTAAATATTAAGAACACAAAGAGAATCATATGACCGATTATATCCGTCCATCAAAAGATCAATCATTTATGGAAATTGCAGTGGCTGTTTCCATGCGTTCAACCTGTCTGCGTCGTCGCTACGGAGCAGTTATAGTTTCAAAAGACGGAAGAATTGTCTCAACTGGATATAACGGAGCTCCAAGACACAGAGCTAACTGTGTTGATTTAAAAGAGTGCTTAAGAGAAAAGTGCAAAATTAAACCTGGTACACACTATGAGTTATGTAGAGCAGTTCATGCTGAGGCAAATGCTATTATCAATGGAAATCCATTAGATATTGTTGGCGGTACTTTATATCTGGCCGGCACTGATGTTGCAACTAACAGTAGAACCAAACAAATGCGACCTTGCTCTATGTGCCAGAGACTAATTTTAAATGCTCAAATTGCCAAAGTTGTAATGAGAGATGTTGATGGAAATCTTGTGTACTCAGATCCTTTAACTTGGGAAGACGATTTACCTGAGAGAATTGCAAAAGAGTTAGGTCACTCCCTGTAACAAAACAGACCTTTACAACCCAAGCTAAAATTCAAGTCATCCTATCAGCCATATTAGTCACTTAATATGGCTTTTCAATTTTAAAATCTCCAATATTTTTGCTTTTACCCACACTTATGCACAATGCCTCTTTTTTAATGGTATTTTTAAGAGCGGAGGTCAAAACAGTTAAAGTCTCTACAGCAACATCATTACTACCTTGTGCTTTGATCTGCCACTTACAGCTATTGCTGTATATTTAGGATGTTCTTTCTATGCTGCCTATCATTTCCTTCATAGAAGAGAAGTTTTACGTCTTATTTTTTATATATAGGTTATACAAATAAGTATTGAATTTCAGATCTCACAAAATAACTGAATTATGGCTAGTAAAAATACAACCATAGCGTATAATTAACTTGTTTATATATTTTTTATCCTGTAAATAAAATGCTAACAAAAAAAAAATACGCTATCTTATATTTAACATCATATTGATTTTTTCTAAAGTTATAATCTCCTTTATTGGATGCACATCAATTCTTGCATGGGTTACCTATAAATGGACAATGAGAACTTTTGGTTCTACATTAAATTTTGACCAAATTATATGGGCTCTATGCAACACAACAGAGGGATCTGATCCCAAAATCATACGATCCGCTTTAACTAATGCTACTTTCGGTATTTTTCTTTGCTTTTTGTGGTGTCTTCTTATTATTTGTTTTAATAATAAAGCACGTTCTATAAGATTAAAAAAGTTTATCAAGAAGTGCTATAGCTTATTTATCAATAGTATCTTCTTACCAATTAAAAGAGTAAGTGAATCGCTACAAAAACTAAAGTACTTAAACCAAGCTTGCACAGTAATATGTTTATCTTTATTAGCAGCCATTTCACTTCTATCTCTATTCAATGTATTAAGATTAGTTGACAAAAACTATGAGATAACTGCATATTTTAACAGTCAGAAATCAGCTGATAAGTTTGATTATATTAAGGATTATTACACTGTTCCTAATAGTAAGAATGTTCTCTTTAAAGAGAAGAACAATGTCGTATTAGTAATGGGTGAGTCATTGGAGTCTAATTTCAATTTTACCGAACCGATGTCTAAAGAATTAGATAAGATTGAACGAAAAGGAGAATCTGTCACTAAATTTGTTAATGCTACAGGCTCAAGCTGGACAATTGGAGCTCTTACAGGTTGGCATTTTGGATTGCCTTTAAAAATTCCTGTTAAATACGATAACTCTTTTGTTCCCATTGGAAATTTACATAATACATACGACTCAAAGAGTGGCTTTTTGCCTAACGCTAAATCAATATTTGAAATTTTAAAAGCTAATGGATATAAAACTGTTTTAATTTTAGGTTCTGACAGTAATTTTTCAGGAATGAAAAAATTGTTTTCAATGCATGGCCATTTTGAAATATTAGATAAAAATTACTGGCAACAAAAAGGGTGGAATATTAATAAATATCAAGGCACTGGTTGGGGATTCTCTGATTCCTTCATTTTTGCAAGAGCAAAAGAAAAATACTTAGAACTTCAAAATGATGGTATTCCATTCGTCTTAATTGTTGAAACTATTGATACCCATGGTCCTGATGGATATTGCCCAAAAGATAAAATAAAATTTTATGATATTAGAGATGCGTTTCTTGAGACTGATAGACAAATATCTAATTTTGTCAATTTCATTCAAGAAAATAAAAAAGCACCTCTTGCTTTAGGAGTTATAGGAGATCATTATTTCATGGGAAACCCTCCAATGTTTGCAAACATTGAAAGACATATTAGGAATATTTTTATAGGAAATGTTCCAAAAATTCCTGAAGAAAAAAGAAACCAGTATATAAGTGCTGTAGATATGGCGCCAACAATTCTTCAGGCAGCCGGAGCTTATTGGTGAAGCTCTAAATTTGGTCTTGGAACATCTATTTTTTCAAAAGATAAATCCCTTATCCAAAGGTTAGGCCAAAAAAAATACAATAGATATATGAGTGCTCCTTCAAAGATGTATCAATCATTTTACTAAGATTGAATAACCTATAGTGGAATGTCGATCCTGTTGATAGTTTTAAATTTACAGTAGACAGGATCAGAGCCATGAAAAACTATATATCAGCTTCTTCAACGATCTTTGGATACATAGCCTTTGGTCTGGCATCTATCTTGTCAGGATCGTAATTTCGTCTGTCATTGCAGTTCATATCAGATATTGTCTCAAGATCTGAATTTGAAATATCAAAGTTATAAAGCTCACTATTTTGAATAAGCTTCTCTTTGGTATTAGCCTTTGGAATTGCAACGATTCCCCTTTGAATGCACCAGCGCAATAAGATCTGTGATGGTGCTGCCTTATAGTAATCACGCATACAGATAAGTCTTGGATCATCAAGAATCAGTCTGCCTTCAGATCCTAATGGAGAGTATGCTTCAACAGCAATCTTCTTACGACGACACCATCCCATTAGTTCCTCTTCAGTGTTAAGGGGATGGATCTCTGTTTGGTTTACCTGAGGTATTACATTAGCACCTTGTTCGAATAAACTCTCGATATGATGAATCTTAAAGTTACTTACACCAATAGCTCTGCAAAGACCTTCCTGCTGTAACTTTTCAAGCTCAAGATAAGCCTTTTCATAACCTTTTACAGGCCAGTGAATAAGGTATAAGTCAACATAATCAAGACCTAATCTTTTTAGAGAATCTAAAAGAGCCTGTCTAGGGTTATCAAAGTCTGTAACCCAAAGCTTAGTGGTTACAAAAATTTCATTGCGAGGAATACCTGAGTCGCGAACCGCTTTGCCAACAGCTTTTTCGTTACAGTAAATACGAGCTGTATCAATAAGACGATAACCTACATCTAAGGCGTCCCTTACAGTCTTATAGGTTTCCTCACCGCCTTTCATCTTATAAACACGTAAGCCTAAAAGAGGCATCTTAACGTCATTATTCAAGTTAATTGTTGACTTTAAGCTAAGTTCCATACAGATACTCCTAAGCTTCTTTCATGCGTTTATAAGCTTCTCTAAGGACTTCAGGTCCTGCACCTAACTCATGCATATGACATGAGAGGTAATTTCTAAAACGTCTAGCACCCTTGCAACCGTTAAAGAAGTTGATGATGTGATTTCCAAGATAATGAAGTTTATTACCCTCTGATACGAACTTCTGCGCAAAATCCATGAGAGATTCAAAAATCTCATCACGAGATTTAACTTCCTCATCTACTCCATATATCTTACTATCAACAGAAGCTAATAGATAAGGATTGTCCATAATAGCGCGACCTAACATCACACCTTCAACATGTTGTAACTGCTCTAAACAGTCATCAATAGTTAAGATGCCACCATTGATGGTTATAGCTAAATCTGGAAATACCTCTTTTAGAGCATACACCCTTGCATAATCTAATGGAGGTACAGTTCTGTTCTCTTTAGGTGACAAACCGTTTAACCAGGCTTTTCTAGCATGCAAAATGATGTGTCTTGAGCCTGTTATATAGACAGATTGCACAATCTTTTTGGTGTATTCAAAATCATCTAAATCGTCTACACCAATACGAGTTTTTACAGTTACTGGAATGTCTACAGCATCCTGCATTGCTTTTAAACAATCTGTAATCACCTCAGGTGTTTTCATTAAGATTGCCCCAAAAGATCCAGACTGCACTTTATCAGATGGGCATCCAGCATTTAGGTTAATAGCACTATAGCCAAACTTTAAGGCAATCTTACAGGCTTGTGCCAGTACTTTAGGATCAGATCCACCTAACTGTAAGGTACAAGGATTTTCATTATTAGGCTCTTGTTCTATAAGATGCTCTTTGCCATGAGTAATAGCCTGAGCTGCGATCATTTCGGTGTACAGCATTGCTCTTTTAGTTAAGAGTCTTGCCATACGTCTGAAGGTACGATTGGTAACATCAATCATTGGAGCTACAGAGAATCTGTCAGCTTCGGTGAATTTTGAAGGGTTGCCCATATTTATAAATGAAAAAGGCGGGCTAATGCCCGCCATGCTTATTAAAAATTAGTATTCTTTAGCAAATAAAGAACGTACAGCAGGATCCATGTACTTCTGATCAAGATTTGGCAGAGTTGAGGTTAATGAAACCACAATCTTATTTACCTTTCTTGCATTCTCATCATCTGGTTTTGATAAGTAAATACCGATTGCTTTACCTAACTCTTTCATCTGTTCTTGCCCAATGCCACGAGTAGTTGCTGGTAATGATGAGAAACGAACAGCATCAAACTTGATGTTTGGATTATTAGTTAAAACCTGAGCAATTCTTACATGAATACCCAAGTCAGCTAATAACTCCTGAGCGCCACGAGCTGAAATTGCACAGTTCTTAGCATCAATCATAACCAAGTGAGACTCAGTCTTTGATGAGATGATCTTCATACCACCTTCAACTAAGCCTTCTGCTAAAGCCTGTGCATTTGAAACTACATCTTTGCAGTAGTTCTTAAAGCCTTCAGTTGTCATCTCATGTAAGCGAGCTGCTAGTGCTGATAACTGAGGAGATAACAAACCGTTGTGACCTGCTAAGTTTTCAGAACGCTTGATTAGACCGGATAACTCCTGACGACATAAAATTACTGCAGCCTGAGGGCCCTGCATAGCACCATGAGTTGAGAAGGTAACAACATCAGCATACTTCATTGGGTTATTTAAAACACCTGCTGCAGTTAAACCAGCTGTCTGTGATAAGTCACACCACAATAGAGCGCCATTTTCTTTAGCAATCTTTGACAGACGCTCAAAGTCTACATGTAATGAATAGTTAACTGGTGAGAAGATGATCATCTTAGGCTTGTTCTTCTTAGCTAAAGACTCAATCTCATCCATGTTTAATTCTTGGGTATCTGGCTCAATACCGAAGTTGACAAATCTGTAAGCTAAATTCTCACTGTTGCAGTGCTCTTTCTTACGTAAGTCTAAAGACATCACCACATCACCACGTTGTGTTAATGCTTTAAATACAACACGAGAAGCAGCTTCGATAGTAATAGTTTTTACAGTTGCAAAAGGAGCATCAAATAATTCACATAAGCGTGAAACAGTAAGTTGCTCTAAGTTATCAGTTCTACCTAAAGTTAAAGCACTTGCTGAATTTACAAGCACACTACCCATGATTGCTGCACAAATTGGAGAAGTGCTGTTCTCATCAGGAATGAAAGAAATACTTGCGTGCTGACGCTCAATTTCTTTTACAAAGTATGCATATAAATCTTTATCAAAATTTTTTACAAGCTCAATGGAATTCATTATTGACTCCTCATCCAAAATAGCGAATGAATTATATCAAAAATTTTAATTATTGCTATTTTATGAATATTTTATTGTTACATCTTATTAGTGTTGTAGGCTCATTTTGATACCTAGCTAACAAAGATTGATTAACTAGTTTTCTACAAAAGGCCAGAAAATTGGAATTAACAATACGCATAAGATTAAACTCATTATGCACATTGGAATACCAACTTTTAAGTAATCTTTAAAATGAAGACCGGATGGTCCTAAAATCATAGTATTGCAAGGAGTTGCAATTGGAGTTGCAAATGAGCATGAAGCTCCGATTGTAACTGACATAATTACTCCATAAGGAGATACCTGTAATTTATTGGCAATACTCAAAGCAATTGGAATTATAAGAGCAGCTGTTGCAGTATTTGGCATAAATTGTGTTAAAAAACATGCAATAAGGAATAGTACAGCTACAATAGCATGCTCAGATGGTGTATCACCAAGAATCGAAACTACAGAATTAGCTATAAACTCTCCAGCTCCAGATTTTTGCATGGCAATAGCAAATGGCAACATACCAGCAAATAAGAACACAGTTACCCAATCAATACCTTTATAAGCCTGTTTTTCAGTAATACAGCCTGTGATCACACAAAATAAGGCTGCAGTTAAGCTTACCATCGCAGGAGACAATCCAGGTATACCTACAATTAAACCTATAACTACATAAATTAGTATTACCAAAGATAAAATTCTCTGTCTGTTAGTACCAACATTGCCAATCTGTCTTGTAAGTAAACCTGTATCTGCTGACTTTTTTGGCAAGATATGACGACCTATGAAGAACATAAACAAAGATGTAGCTAAAGCAATAGGACCACCTATTAAAGCAAATTCAAAAAATCCATATGGTTCTAAACCGGCACTAGAGACTTCAGCTACAGCTAACATATTAGGAGGTGTACCTACCATGGTTAAGTTACAGCCAACATTAGCAGCAACAGCAACTGACATTAAAATTGGAGCTGAAGGAATTTTAGCTGAAAGGCATACACCAATAATTACTGGCAACAGACAGGCTACAGTGCCGGTATTAGAAGCAAAGGCTGACAGCACAATGGTTAAAACCATAAAAGCAGGGATTAAAGCATGCTGCGTACCACCAACTTTGCGCACAATAAAGTTACCTATTGTCTGGGCAAGTCCAGACTCAAGCATGGCTACACCTACTACAAACATGCCAGAGAACAAGATTACATTGCTGTTTGAAAATCCAGAAAAAGCTTCTTGAGGTGTTAAGATTCCAAAGAAGACTAAGGCTACTGTCGCGCTTAGAGCAGAGACAGCAACAGGTATTATTTCTGTTAAAAATAACAGAGCTACTATAACTAGAATAATAAGTGTTATTAGAGCCTGATCCATTTTAGTTTCCTCAAAATTTTTATTTGATTTAATCATTTATGAAGTTTCATCGCTATTGCCTTAATATCAAACTGTGATTTGTGCAAACCTTGACAACGCAAATTGTTACAAGCATCAAAAATCTATCACTTTATCAATACAATAAGTAAAAGCTAATCATGCGAAAATACAATGAAATGGCTTTAACAATAGATTAAACAAGATGACTCGAAGTTCTAAAAGTTAGCTAAAAATCTAAAAACTGGGCCTTTGTATATGCTATTATTGAGAACTATGATTAACGTTAAGATTACTAACAGAACTGAAAAAGAAGATTATGTGGCCGTTGAAAGAGAGACGGGCGCTATTGCTTTACCTAGCAAACATGTCTTTGCAATTTTTTCTGTTGGAATCATCTCTGTCCTTTTAGCACTCCCATTTGGACAGTTAATTCCTGAAAATTATTCCCCATTCTCAGCATTAAGTGCCGGTCGTCAGGAACAGAACAGAAGATACGAACAAGCTTATCTTAGCAATGATGAATCGGTTGCAGAAAAGAATCTTGAGATCTCGTCAACAGCAGGTTCTGAAGAAAACTACGATGATGAAGTTATTCCTGAAGCTCTGCTTGCTAATGATTCAAAGGATGATTCATATACAACTCAATCAACTAGTACAGATCAGGATATTGAGCGTCAGAAGTTCGTAACTACTGACGATAAGTTAAAGAAAGAAGTTGAAAACTCTGAAAAGTTCATTGCCAACATCATGGAGCCTAAAAACATAACTGATGAGCGCAAGGCTGAAAGTAAAAAAGAATCAGATGCTGTAACTGCTCTTAAGAATACAGCTGTTAAGAAAGAGTTCAAGTATGACGGTAAGTGGTATGAACAGACCGTTAAGAAAGGAGATTCTCTCTTTAAGATTTTCACTTACTTAAATCTTGATGTGAAAGATTTAAAGAAGATAAAGGCAGCATCAGGTGATGATAATCTGAACTTAGCTATAGGAGATAAGATTCAGTTTTTAGTTAATAACAAGAACGTCTTACAGGAAATTGCCATTCCTTTAGCAGGAAAGAAACAGCTAAGATTCTCTCGTGATCTAGATGATGGCAGTTTTGCCATGTCTAAAGAAGACAGATTTGCTCAATTTGAAAATAATAAAAAATCAAGGATGGAGCAAGCTACCAAGATGCCTGGTTACGTAGAGGCACAAAAAGAAAAAGAAGCTAAAGAAAAAGAACTTTTGTTAGCTAAAGAAAAAGCTGAGAAAGAAAAGGCAAAGCTTGATGCTATGGCAGCTGCTTTAGATAAGAAAGAAGCTTTAGCTGAAGAAAAAGAGCAAAAGGTTAACCTTGCAAACAGACCTCGTCTGCTAATAGGTTCAATCAGAGCTGGTGAGAACTTTGATAAAGCAGCTAAGAGACTGGGCTTAACCCGTTCTGAGATTGTAAGTATTAAAAATCAGTACTCAGGCAAGATTAACTTTAAACGTGTAGGTCCTGGAGACAACTTTAGAGTTTTATTCAATGGTGTGGGTTCAGGTTCAAGCATGACTGCTATTTCAGTTGATTCAGCCAGATATGGCCAAATTAACCTCTACCGTCATCCACAGAACCATATCTTCTATGAAGAGAATGGTTATCATCCATCAACTGGTACCTTCAGACGTTTCCCATTTATGGGACAGGTAAAGGTTAATTCTCCATTTAACTTAAACCGTTATCACCCTATTAAGAAACGCAGAAGACCTCATTATGGAGTGGACTTTAAATTACCTATTGGTTCTCCTGTATATGCTCCAGCAGAAGGCACTGTAACTTATGCAGGTTATATGCGTGGAGGCGGATATACCGTAATTATCAACCATAAAGGCGGTTATACCACTGTCTATATGCACCTGTCTAAGTTTGATGTAAGAAAGGGACAACAGGTCAGAATCGGTCAGGTTATTGCTAAATCAGGTAATACAGGCTATTCAACCGGTTCACACTTGCATTATGAGGTTCACATCAACGGAAGAGCAGTTGATCCTCTAAAAGTTGATCTGCCTTCAGGAAGTCCTGCAACTGCACAGAGATTACGTGAATCTTTTAAAAATACGGTATATATTTTAAAGACAGAGCTGTATAAGAATGCTCTAGCTGAGAACAAATAAAAATAAGACAAAGTAAGACAAGCAAAAAAGAAAGGATCAATCATGCTAAGTGAAAAAGAGTTTTGTGAAGAAGCCCTAGCCGTATTAAAATGGTTGATTGCTATTCCTAGCATCACTAGAACCGCTGGTGATGAGATTATAAATCAGACTATTTACAACACAGTCTCTGAATTTACCTATTTTAAGAGTCATCCTGAGTATCTAAACTTTATCACTCATGATGATCAGAAGAACCATTCTTTTACAGCTTTTGTAAGACGTGACTTAATCACCAAACCTACATTGGTGGTCTTATGTAATACTGATACTTCATCAAATGAAGTATACGGTACGATTAAGTCATATGCTTTTAAGGCTGATGATTTAAAGAACAAGTTAAAGAACTTGTCTTTAAGTGAAAAGCAGTTAAAAGACCTTGAGAATGACAAGAACATCTATGGCTTGGGTAGCTTTGAAAACAAAGCCCCTATTGCTGGTATGTTAATTCTATTAAAGTACTACACTGAAAGATTGTGGGAATTGCCTGCTAACCTTTTATTTGTATGTACCTCTGAATCTTTAAATGGACATGAAGGTATTAGAACATGTCTGCCTTACATTCATAATCTAATTAACGATTATGATATTGAGTTATCTTTAGCTTTGAGCTTCAAACCTGAATCTGTTGGTGTAACCGAAAACACCATTAACCTTTACACTGCCAATATGGGTAAGGTAGAAGCTGGTTTCTACATCTTTGGCGAAGGTACAGATACAGAGTTACCTTTTAAAGGTTTCTCTCCTACTTTAATTGCTTCAAAAATCATTGAAGATATTGAGTTAAATCCAAAGATCACCAAAGATATTTCTCATTCAGCAATAGCTCCTACTTTTAACTATCTGCATTCATATAACAACCGCTCTCCAAATACACCTGATGCGGTACATTTAAGTTTCAATTTTCCATTTATTAACTTAAATCTTTTAGATTTAGTTGAGAACTTAAAACAGATTGCAGCTACAGCTATTGAGAAGACAGCAGGATTCATGGAAGACAGAGAGAACTTCTTCTGTAAGATAAATGACACCGAGCCATTAAATCCAACACGAGAAGCAGAGGTTTTATCCTTCTCTGATCTTTTCTACAGAGCAAGTCTGCATTACAAAGGAAACTTAAAGTCAGCTATTGAAGGCTTAATTCAGAAGTGTACTAATGAAGATCTTGGAAGTCATGACATCATTAAGACCATCATCGAACGTTTGAATGAATTAGCTCATTTACCAAGACCATCTGTGGTGATCTTCTTTGGTAATGACTTTATTCCTCAGCAACAACTGCGTAAAAACTTTGCTTTAGACAGAGAGCTCTATATTAAGATCAATCGCGCTGTTGAAGAGTTTAACAAAGATCATGATCATCAGATCAATATTGAAAATGAGTGTCCTGCTAACGATAACTGCTTTATTAGACCTGTTGGTATTGATGTTGCTCTTAAGGCAATGAAAGATGAATGCCCTATTCCAGTTTCTACTTTCTATAACTTAAATGCTCCTGGCATTACCTTTACTTATAAAGGAGGTGAACTGTACAGGGCCTGCGAGCACGTTGAAATGAGCATCTTTACTGATATGCTGAGTTTTGTTCATAACCTAATGATTGAAATTGGTCCTGATGATTCATCTAGCTTTGAAAAGAAAGCTGAAGATGATGCTATGTCAGCATTGAAGATTGACAAGATCATTAAAAAGAATAATGAAGACGAAGATAAGGTAGAGTCTCCTTCAGATAACAAAGACGATGATGCAGAAAAAGAAACTGATAAGTCAGAAAATTCTGAAAGGTCTGTTGAGAAGATTTAAACCTACTGTTTCAAGAGAGCTTTACAGCTCTCTTTTTGTATCTATTGATATCTATTCTAAACGAGACTTTTAAAGAGCTAATGACAAAATGACCTCACAGTCAGTTTTATCTAACTTTTCATAGTTACCAATGTTACCAATCTCAGGGAAACCAGCCTTATAAAGAATTCTCTCAATATCTGCAGCATCCCCGTTGATCTGAGATAAAGTGGTTGGAAGTCCAAACTTTGTAAACATCTCTTTAATTAGCTTTACTGTATTTTTAGATGTTGTCTCAAGATTCTGGTAATCTAAAGCTACATTTAATACACAAGATCCTAATTTAGCTACCTTCTTGGCATGTTTCTTTTGTACAAACTCAAACCAGGCAGGAAGTATGATACTTTCAGCTTGTTCTCTAGAACAGTCAAAAACCCCAACAATAGCCCTTGAGAGTATATCTACAGATACATCATCACTATATGAGTAGAAAGGAACTACATAAGCGGTAATACTAGCCCACATCAGATTGTTGATACCTTCTAAATCCCCTGGCTTATCTTTTAACTTGTTATACATTAAAAGAACTGTCTTTAGGGCTGCTTCTGTTATGTTATCAGATAGTAAAGATACTTTGTTTTTAGCAAAGTAACGGTGCAGCAATAAAGAGATGATAGAGACAACATTGCTCTCTAAAGACATATCATCATATAGACACAATTCAGGTGAATAGATAATGAACTTTGGATATAAGAACTCTGAAGAACAACTATAAAATGTTAGTGATCCATCTGAAAGTCTGTGAGCAACAGAGGCACTGTCAGAAATTGCCACACCAGTACATATGGTAGTGCTTACAATTCCAAGCGGAATAGCTTGCTCAATGTCATATTCTTTCTTGAAGATATTGTAAAAATTGTCATCATAAGGAGAGGCTACTGCTATAAGTTTGGCAATTGTAAATTCATTGATGCCACCTACAGCGAGAACAAAATCTACATTCTCCTCTCGGCATATTTTAATACCTTTAAAAATAGTATCAATTTTTGGAGTCTTTGCGTCATCCTCTGATAACTCAACAAAATCAAGACCGGTTAATCTTAATGATCGTTTAATTTTATCTAAAAGATTATTCAGATTATTAATATTCTTTGAGTAATGCAGAAGAACTCTGGTACCACCTAGGTACTTTATCTGTCTTCCTACCTCATTTTCTTCATTAGAACCGTAGAGTAATTGAGTTCTAGTAAGATTATTGTAATTTTGCATAGTAACCTTTGAAAAAATTACATTTTTTTTAACAAAATCGTAAAAAATATTTCATATATAGATCAGATAATTAAACGATTATCTTGACGTAGTTTAAGATAAAAAAAGAATAAATGTCTACGTAACTGAAAATAAATGTTGACTGTTATCACTTTTCATTTAAGATCAGCGAAAAAAAAACAACCTTTTTGTTTTTCTCTAGATGGAGATTTACGCGCGTGAAAAATATTAGCGCTCAAAACGCAAACTCAGCAAATAATCAGGTAAAACCTGGTGAAGCAACTTTCAAACAGCAGCACAGACCAGGTGAATTACCAGGTCAGAAAGCTTCTCCTGTAGAACAGAATAAGAAACCAATTCTTGAGATAAAGTCGCTTACAAAGAATTTTAGTAATTTTACTGCAGTTAACAATGTTGACTTGACCATCTATGAGGGTGAAATTTTTGCTCTTTTAGGTTCATCTGGTTGTGGTAAATCTACTCTTTTAAGAATGCTAGCTGGTTTTGAGCATCCAAGCGCAGGTCACATCATCCTAGATGGTGAAGATATTGTTGATCTTCCACCATACAAGAGAACCTTAAACATGATGTTCCAGTCATATGCACTATTCCCATATATGACTGTAAGACAGAATATCGCTTTTGGTCTAAAGCAGGAAAAATTACCAAAAGATGTTATCAATGAGCGCGTAGACAAGATGTTAAAGCTTGTTCACATGGAAGATTACGTCGATAGAAAGCCATACCAGTTATCTGGTGGTCAAAGACAGCGTGTAGCTTTGGCAAGATCACTTGCTAAAGAGCCTCGTTTACTGCTTCTTGATGAGCCAATGGGAGCTTTAGATAAAAAACTGCGTGAGCAGATGAGACTTGAGTTAGTAGACATCATTAACTCTGTTGGTGTTACTTGCCTCATGGTTACCCATGACCAGGAAGAAGCCATGACTATGGCTGACAGAATTGCCATCATGGATAGAGGTGAGTTCGTTCAGATTGGTGGTCCTCGTGAAATTTACGAGAACCCTAACTGCCGTTTTTCAGCTGAGTTCATCGGCTCTGTAAACATGTTTGACTGTACTTTAACTACATCTAATGCAAACGGTTCATTCATTGCCTGCAATGACTTCCCTCGTCCTATCGAGTTACAGCACGATATTGATATTGCTGACGGCATGCCTCTATCAATTGCAATGCGCCCAGAGAAGATCTACATCTCTCATGAAGAGCCTCAAGAGGAAACCAACTGGTGTTCTGGTATCGTAGAGAATATTGCTTATTTAGGTGATATTTCTATTTACTACGTAAGACTACCTTCTGGAAGAATTATTACCTCAACACTGCCTAACGTTGACAGATTCAAAGTTGGTCTACCAACCTGGGATGATAAGGTTTACCTAAGCTGGGATCCTGAGTCCTGCATTGCATTAACATTCTAAGAGGCAAATTATGGCAGTTGTAAGCATTGGTTCTTCAAAGAGACCAAGCTCTAAGGGACACAGACCACCACCTAGATTTGTCCCTGGTAAAAAGATTTCATGTAGAGAAAGAGCGATTATCTTCGTACCATATGTATGGATGATCCTGTTCTTCTTGATACCATTTTTAATTATTTTCAAGATTTCTTTTTCAATTACAGAGATCTCTATTCCTCCATATTCTCCGATTATTACTTTTGAAGAAGGTGCAATGCAGATCATTCTGCATCTTGAAAATTACACCAATATCTTTACAGATCCTGACGGTACCTATTTGAGATCATACCTAAAGTCAATTCAGGTTGCTGCTTTCTCAACTTTGTTCTGTCTAATCATCGGTTACCCTATTGCCTGGGCTTTATCCTCAGCAAAGAGTACTACAAGAAACATTCTCTTTATCTTAATTATCATGCCAAGCTGGACTTCTTTTGTGGTTCGTATTTATGCATGGATGACCATTTTAAAGAGAGATGGTCTTATCAATGATATCTTAATGACCCTAGGTATCATCGATCACCCAATGCACATGTTACAGACAGACTTTGCTGTATATGTTGGTATTGTGTACTGTTACTTACCTTATATGGTTTTACCTTTATTCTCAGCTTTAATGAAGGTTGACTACAGCTTAATTGAAGCTGCTCAGGACTTAGGTTGCAAACCAGTAAAGACATTCTTCCAGGCTTTAGTACCTCAAACTAAGAGCGGTATTATAGCAGGCTCTATGCTAGTATTTATTCCAGCCATCGGTGAGTACGTAATTCCTGAATTATTAGGCGGAAAGGATTCAATTCTTATCGGTAGAATTCTATGGCAAGAGTTCTTTAATAACAGAGATTGGCCTTTAGCTTCAGCTGTAGCTATCACCATGTTAACAATCATGGCTATACCTATTATTTGGTTCTTTAAAGCTCAGCGTAAGAAGGGAGACTACTAAAATGATATTAAAAAAACAGACTAAGAGTCTTATTATCAGAGTAATCATCCTAGCTTTAGCGCTGACATTCTTATACTTGCCAATCATGACCCTGATTGTATATTCATTCAATGAGTCAAAGATGGTAACTGTATGGACACAGTTCTCTTTAAAGTGGTACAAGGCATTATTTAATAACTCAGCTATTATTACCGCTGTTGGTATTTCACTTACCATTGCTTTTATGTCAGCAATAGCCTCTGTTATTATTGGTACTTTAGCTGCTTTTGTTATGGTAAGAGTTCATAAGTTCCACGGCGAAAGTGCATTCTTATTATTTATGACAGCACCTATGATTTTACCTGAGGTTATCTCAGGTCTTGCACTGCTGTTGTTGTTCGTAACATTAGGAGACATCATTCCTGTCTTCTCTGACAGAGGCATGATCACTATTTGGATTGCACACGTAACTTTCTGCTCTGCTTATGCAACTGTGGTTATCCGCTCAAGATTTGTTGAACTTGATGTTTCTATTGAAGAGGCAGCAAAAGATCTTGGAGCAGGTCCTTTGAAAGTGTTCTTTGTAATCATCCTGCCAGCTATTATGCCAGCTGAGGTTGCTGCATTCTTGCTTTCATTTACCATGTCAATGGATGACTTGGTTATCACAAGTTTCGTAGCTGGACCTAACTCAACGACCCTGCCTATGCTTATCTTCTCAAGTGTAAGACGTGGTCTGTCACCTGAGATTAATGCACTAGCCTCTGTAATTGTCTTGGTTGTTTCCTGCTTTGCTTTTGGCTCATGGGTACTTACTGTAAGAAAACAGAAGCGCAAAGAAAAGAACCAGGCTTTAATTGAAGCTGCACTTCGTAAAGAAACAGCTCGTCACACAGCTTAATTTGATTTTAAGGACCTCATTTGAGGTCCTTTCAATTTTGAGATTCAGTAAAACCAATCAATATCGATTTTTTTCTGACCACAGTCGAATTTTTGTATATAATACGCACACGTTCTTCAATCACTAATCGGGATTTTTATGTCTGATTTAAAACTCTTCTCTGGTAATGCAACACCAGAACTTGCAACTGAAATTGCAAAATGTCTATACACTAACCTATCTGATGCAACCGTAGACACCTTCTCTGATGGTGAAGTACATGTTCAGATCAATGAATGTGTTCGTGGTTGTGATACCTTCGTAATTCAGTCAACTTGTGCACCAACAAATGATAATTTGATGGAGCTTTTAGTAATGATTGATGCATTACGTCGTGCTTCAGCAGGAAGAATCACTGCTGTCATTCCTTATTTTGGTTATGCTCGTCAGGACAGACGTGTTCGTTCTGCTCGTGTACCTATCACAGCAAAGGTTGTAGCTGACTTATTATCATCAGTTGGTGTAGATAGAGTTTTAACAGTTGATCTTCATGCTGAGCAGATCCAAGGCTTCTTTGATGTTCCTGTTGATAACTGCTATTCTTCAAAGTTATTCGTTGAAGATATGAAGTCATTAGACTTAAAGAATCCTTGCATCGTATCACCTGATATGGGTGGTGTGGTTCGCGCAAGAGCAATCTCAAAATTATTAAATGATGCAGATATCGCTATTATCGATAAGCGTCGTCCTCGTCCTAACGTATCCGAGGTTATGAACTTAATCGGCGAAGTTAAGGACAGAGAGTGTATCATCGTTGATGATATGATTGATACAGGTGGTACTTTATGTAAAGCAGCTGCAGCTCTAAAAGCACGTGGTGCTAAGAAGGTTATCGCTTACGGTACACACCCTGTTCTATCTGGTTCAGCTTACGAGAACATCAAGAACAGCGTGATCGATACTATCGTTGTAACCAACTCAATTCCTGCAACCGAGCAGTTCAAAGCTACAGGTAAGTTCAGATATGTATCATTAGCACCTACCTTAGCTGAAGCAATTCGTCGTATCAACAACGATGAATCAATTTCAGTTATGTTCAACGATGCTGTTTAATCAAAACTGAACAATCAAATATTGTAAAAAGCTCAGCTCAGTCTGAGCTTTTTCATTCAAAGTCTTTCTACCCTTTCAAAAGTAAGTCGTTTCTTACAAAATATTTTTTCAGATCACTTCTTATTTCAAAATCCAAAGTGCTATTATTCACGAAAATTCTTTTGTTTTTCAGATAAATAATAAAATGAGCAAGCAAATTTCACCTAATACAGTTACTCATGCAAGTACTTTAGCTAACATCTACAAGTACTTTCCTCTAATCATACTCTCTGTTTGTGGTTTTACCTTTAATACCTCTGAGTTCATTCCAATTGGACTACTCTCTGATATTGCTCATGACTTTTCAATTTCAGAGCCTCAGGCCGGCATGCTTATCACTGTGTACGCTTGGGTAGTTATGATTGCATCGCTGCCTTTGATGATGATTGCATCAAAGTTTGCCTTAAAGAAGTTATTGTTAACAGTTGTAGGTCTCTTTGTCTTAAGCCATGTCTTATCAACTGTATCTACAACCTTTGCAACTTTAATGACCTCAAGAATCGGTGTGGCCTGCGCTCATGCTATCTTTTGGTCTATAGCTTCACCTTTAGCAGTAAAGATAGCACCTGACGGTAAGAAATCATTAGGTTTAAGTATGATGGTAGCAGCTACCTCTGTTGCGATGGTAGTAGGTTTGCCATTAGGTCGTATCGTAGGTTTATATGTAGGTTGGAGAACTACCTTCTTATGTATAGCAGTGATCTCCGCTATCCTTTTTATTCTCTTAACTATCGTCTTCCCTAAGATACCAGCTTCAGGATCTTTAAAGATCACAGAGTTGCCAAAACTCATGACCGATCCGGTTTTAGGAGGAATTTTCCTGATGACCGCAATTGCTATCATCGGTCACTATTCAGCCTACAGCTATATTGAGCCTTATTTAGGTCAGGTAGCAAAGCTCTCACCTGATGCTGTAACTATTGCCTTAACAGTCTTTGGTGGTATTGGTATTATCGGCAGCTTTATCTTTTCAAAGCTCTTTAGTAAGTACCACTACTTCTTCAACCTCTTTGCAGTCTTTGGTATTGCACTGTTCATCTTCTTATTAAAGTTTGCTTCAGGCAATCTAGTAACCTTATACATAGTACTGATTGGCTGGGGTCTTGCAATCACTGCATACAACCTTGTATATCAGTATGAGATCATCAAGTTTGCACCAAATACCACTGCTATTGCGATGTCAATATATTCAGGCATCTACAATTTAGGCATCGGTGGTGGTGCTATGGTAGGTGGTCTTGTAATTGATAACATCTCAATTGCCTATACTGGTTTTGTAGGTTGTGTCTTCCTCATTGTTGCAGGTATTTACCTGTACATAAAACTGCTTCCAAGACTAAAGGCAGTTGCTGACTGATTGCTATTAAAAGTGCTATCTAAGCTTAATGACAGCACTTTAGCTTCATTTCTCTTACTAGTTCTACTCCATTCAATATCAAGAATAAAATTACGCTCAATAAAACAGACAGATTTTGTCATAAAAGGATAGGAACACTTCTGTAGCAATTTTTAGAATACAGCCATTTCCAGATATCAGAGGATCTTATAGATTGGTTAAGAGTATTATCAAGACTCTTACTTTGATTGAAGATAAACTTCAACAAAGCGCTGACAATTCTGCAAAATCATGTGATATTGATAGTATAGATATTGCAAACATTGATCTTGCAAAAGGAGTTGGCGTATCTTCAATGTACTTACAAAAGCCATTTATATTGAATGGTACTGCTGTGGAGATATTCAAAACACAGATTACAGATCAGAGATTTGGGTTCCTGTAAAAGAGATAAATCAATAACTTTCAAATTTACTTAGCCCGTTAATAAAATAACTGGCAAATATCTAAATAAATTCGGTTCAGTACAGAAAAATGAGGGATCACATAGAGGCTCTTTCCTATTCTCACCGCTGGCTAAGAAAATCATTTAATAACGCTGTTAACAAAGATGGTTAAAATTAGTTAAGAGAAATTATGTTAAGGAACAATCTGATTCTCTGTAAAAGCTCTTACCTTAGGATCTGCATTAAAGACTGCAGCAATTCTTATAAGCTCATTCTTTTTAGGTAAGATGTTGCCATAGTCTCGTGTTTTAATCTGTTCTACTGCATCGAGTAGTTTTGACTTAGCTTCAGTCTCATTTTTTGCATACTTAAATTCGAAGACGATTCTTCTGTTATCAGTATTTACAACTAAATCAGCTCTACCCTTTGCTTCATGAACTTCAGATAATACTTCCTGATGTGCACCTAACAGGTAAAGCTTTAACATATTCTGTACTGATGATTCTGACACTATGGGATAATTGTCATAGGACACAGAGTTTAAAGCACTGTTAAAGAGATTGATGATGTCATCAACAGTGCCTACTTCTAACAGGCTTCTACCATAGTCATCAGTGATATCAGTGTTTCCTTTAAAAATGTTATTAGCAAGCAATCTGTTTAAGGCTTTATAGATTTCTCCGTTTGGAATACCTAATGCTACTGTAGAGGTTTTATTAAGATCTGATCTTAAAGTTAAATATCCTGTCTGACACATCAGTACGTTCTGATTGATTGTGGTTAATGCTGTAGGATTTTTAAAATCATCACTGGATACTTTTAAGAACTTATCTTTGTCTAAGTATTCAAAAATATTAAGTTCATGTGTTTTTAAATAGTTAACTAAGATAGATGGTAAGCCACCATTGTCATACCAGTACTCTCCAAACTGAACTTTTTTCTTTTCTATCATTGTTTGGAAAAATTTATTTACAGACCATGTACTGAAGACCTTCTTTTCATAGTCTTCATCAAAACAATAGCCATCGTAGTTTTGAGCAAGTCTATCTAACAAAGATTCAATCTGAGTGTCGGTTACATCATCAACACTGCAGTTATTCCCATAGGATGATGCCAGTTTTAAATAATCGATGTAGTACTTTTTTATCTCATCACGTGTAAAGCCTATCATCTGAGAATAGGCACTAGCATTAGTAATATCATTGATGTCGGAGCCTACAGAAAAGATTGATACGTCTTTTAATCTGGTAACTCCTGTTATTCCTAAAAACTTAATGGCAAACTTATCTTTGATGTTGGCATAAAAGCTTTTGATTTTTTCCTGAAATTGCTTATATAGAGTTTCATTATTGATGTTTGCTGTCATCTGACAGTCATACTCATCAATTAAAATTACGATTTGACGTTTTTCTTTTCTTAACTCATCTAACAGAAAGTAGATTGTGTCTTCAGGTTCAATTTTCTCTTCATAGTTTTTGACATTGATGTCTCGTGCAAATGAGCTAATGATTGCGTTTAGTTTTTGCTTAAAATGCTCAAGTGAGTATTTATCTAAATCTAAGAAATTCAGTCTTAATACAGGATAGGTAGGCTCTGTCCACTTGTCATAAATCCAGGTACCTTTAAAGTAAGGCTCTACACCTGTTTCAAATAAAGTTGCTATGGTATCTAAGGTAAGAGATTTACCAAAACGACGTGGACGGGAGATAAAAACTCGCTTTAATTTTACAAGTTGTGGAATATATACAGTTTTATCAACATAGATAAAATTCTCTAAAGTAAAGTCCACAAATGAGCCTGTTGAGCTGATATCTTTCATATGTGTTTATCTCCATTCATCTTATTAGATTATAGCTAAAAAGCTCTTGTTTTGCCCTAATTTGGGATAATTATTGACAAATTAGAGAGAATTCAAAAAAGAATTTTCCTATAATTAACACAATAAGTTCTCAATGCCATCTTAAGTTTGCCGTTCTTTTATTAAAGACTGCTGTCAGTTCTTAGTATTATCAGCTACAAACGAAGATTATTACCGATCTCTTTAGCTGAAGTTTTGTTAGCCTCAAGATAAACCATTTGTGCGCTAAAAATATACAGGAATTGATATCAATTCACCATTGACATATCAGTAATCTACCAAAGAAGCTAATTCTTGTTTACGACACTTTGAAAAAATTAGTTTTAGTACGGAATAAATTTCTTTAAAATTTCCTAAAGTTCAGATCTATACTTACCGTTAACTAAGATAAATTAGTGGAGTATCTTATGTCCTTAGTTAACACAAACTATAGCTTTGTTGAAGGATCTGAAGTTCAATCATTTCAGAACCACAATATTGCTGTATCTGCTGTTGGCAACAGACAGGATGACAAAAAGAAACAGAATACTCTGCTGGATGACTGCGTTACCCTCTCTCAAGGAGCACAGTCTTATAATAAAGATTCTTACTCACACAATCGTAGCAAAGCTTTAAAAGCTTACTTATCTAATTCATTTGCTCAATCTTATCAAAGTCAAAATCAATCTCTGTCAGATACTGTATCCTCAATAAGAGAAGCTCTAGGTGAAAAAGATCCTCTTGTAAATGACGATACGCTGGAGGATAACAGTGATGAGAACACTTTTGCTTTAACAGGATCAGATAAAAATTCAGATCCTGTTGATGATACTGACAATCATGACAAGAGCATTGTAAAGAAGTCATCAGCTGACAAAGCAAAAGAGAAAGAGCAAAAGGAAGCTGCTCAAAATCACAATGGCAAAAAGCAAAACGGTGAGTATTTAACTGATGAAGAGCAATCCGAGGTTGAGCAACTAAAAGCACGTGATACCGAGGTAAGAACTCATGAACAGGCACATCAATCGGCAGGAGGTTCGTACGCAGGATCCCCACAGTATGAATATAAGACAGGACCAGATGGTAATAAGTACATAACTGACGGTCATGTGAATATTGATATTGGTAAAGAATCAACTCCTGAAAAAACCATCGAAAAGATGCGTACTGTGATCAGTGCTGCTCATGCACCAGCACAACCATCAGGTCAGGATCTGAAAGTTGCAGCTGAAGCTCAGCAAAAGATGTCTGAAGCTCAGCAGGAGCTCTCTGAAGAAAACACCAAAGAGAACAATCAAAAGCTAAATAAGCATGAGTCATCTGCTACATCTGACAAAAACAGTACAAATTCAAACAGTTCAAATAATGCCACTTCACAGGACACTAAAACTATCTCTGAGAGTGCCTAAATTTCTTCCATAAACACACAATTTCACCATTAAAGAGCATATTCAGTTTAACTCCAATTTAGTTGTATAATTACAGTGCATAATTTCTACTATTTTTGGAGTACTTATGGATCCAGTATCAGTTGGAGTTTTATCCATTCTCCCTCCTGTAATTGCCGTTGTATTAGCGTTAATTACTAAGGAAGTATTTTCATCACTAATCGTGGGTATCTTATCAGGAACCCTGATTTACACTTTAAAAACTGATGGTAATATCATTCTAGGACCAGTTGAAAGTGCCTTATCAGTTATGGGCAATAAGTTCGATCTGAACATTGTGCTCTTCTGTTCACTTTTAGGCGCTCTAGTTTATGTTATCTATATGGCCGGAGCTTCTAAAGCTTATGGAAATTGGGCTACTGCTAAAATCAAAGGCAGACGTTCAGCACTTCTATCTACATCAGCTTTAGGGGCTTTTATCTTTATCGACGATTACTTTAACTGCTTAACCGTAGGTACTGTGATGAGACCTATTACCGACAAGTATAAGATCTCAAGAGAAAAGTTAGCCTATATTATCGATTCTACCGCAGCTCCAATCTGCATTATCGCACCTGTTTCGTCGTGGGCAGCTGCAGTTGGTTCAAACTTAAAAGCTACCAATACTTTTGATTCAGATATTGCAGCTTTCTGTGCAACCATTCCATGGAACTTCTATGCACTGCTCTGCATTCTGTTAGTCGTTTTAGTTTGTTGCTTTAATGTTGATTTTGGACCAATGTACAAAGCTGAAAAAGAAGCTTATGAGTCCACAAAAGCTGCTAAAGCAGATGTAAAAGATACTGATGAGAGCATCGAAGTAAAGGGCAACGGTACTGTCTTAGACATGGTAATACCAATCATTTCTTTAATTATCTTTGCTGTGCTTGCAATGCTGTATTTAGGCGGTTACTGGGGTGAGGATGAAAAATATCACACACTAGGTGCTGCTTTTGGTAACACTGATTCATCGCAGTCTTTAGTGTTAAGCTCATTTGGAGCATTAGTTGTTGCTTTCTTAATGATGGTTCCAAGAAAACTCCTATCATTAAAAGAGTATATGGATGGTGTACTGCGCGGTGTTCAGGCTATGATCCCTGCTAACATGATCTTAACCTTTGCCTGGACCATTTCAGGTGTTACCCGTGATCTTTTACAGGCACCAGAATTCATCTCATCTATCGTTCAGAACGATATCGGCTTCGTTGGTGTAGTGCTACCTGCTGTGATCTTTGTGATTGCAGGTTTCTTATCATTCTCAACCGGTACTGCTTGGGGTACTTTTGGTATCTTAATTCCTATTGTGGTGATTGTAGCTCAGGCTGTTGATCCAAATTCAATGGAATTAACCATCATTGCCCTATCAGCAACTTTAGCAGGTTCTGTATTTGGAGATCACTGTTCACCTATTTCAGATACAACTGTTTTATCATCAGCCGGTTCTGGCTGTGTTCACATCGAGCACGTTTACACTCAGTTGCCTTACTCTTTAACTGTAGCTGTAAGTGCCTTAATTGGTTATGCAATTGCAGGTGTAACCAGAAGCTTACCATTAAGTTTGGGTGCCGCTGTAATTGTCATGGTACTGTTAATTACCTTTATGCACAAACGACAGTTAAAGTTAGCAAAAGCACAAACTGCAGATTAATCTCTTTTCCATGCTCTAGTTATAGACACTAGAGACAATTAAGGCTCTACATTTTGGTGTAGAGCCTTTTTACTGTGTGTTTCAGTTTAAATAGACTTTAAGTACTAGTCTTTCTTAGTACGCTCATCGATGATACGCTTTGACTTGTGCTCTGAACGTGTATTCAGACCACCATCCTTATGAACTACTACAGTGTATGGTTTAACACCGATACGCGCCTTTAAGGACTTGCTTACAAGCTCAGCTACTTCCTCGTCTGAATCCTTGTTATCAAACTTCTTCTCAACTTCAACTGAGTACTTGCAGGTAAAGTCTTTCTCAAAGATTCTGATTAAGTATTCACCGGTGATACCTGAAATTGAACGAATACCAGCTTCAACGTCACTTGGGAATACGTTAACTGCAGATACGATGAACATATCATCCTTTCTACCTAAAACGTGGATACGACCATGGGTACGACCGCACTTGCACTTTGTGTTATCAATCCAGCCGATATCACCTGTACGGAAGCGGATCAATGGACGAGCATGTTTTCTTAAGGTAGTAAATACGAACTCACCCTTTTCACCTGGAGGTAAAACCTTACCGGTATTAGGATCAACAGTCTCAACTAGGATATGGTTCTCAGCGATGTGAAGACCATCTTTGTATTCACACATTGCAGCACAAGCACCAAAGATATCAGACAGACCGTAAAAGTCATAAACTTGAGCGCCCCATAAGTCTTCGATTGCCTTACGAGTTGCATCGATAGAACCACCTAGCTCACCTGCTACGATAATGGTCTTGATGTTTAAATCCTTCTTAGGATCAATACCGCTCTTTAGAGCCTTCTCACCTAACTGCCATGCGTATGATGGTGATGTCCAGATTACGGTTGGCTGATAGGTCTTTAGAACCCATAATAAACGCTCTGATGGTAAGGTACCGCCCCAGATACATAGAGCTCCGGTTCTCTGAGCACCGATTACGTCAGGACCACCTACATACAGTGAGAAGTTTAAAGCATGAACGTAACGATCATTTGGTCTTACACCAACCTGCCAGAACCAGCGAGCCTCAGTATCCTGGAACTCATCGAAATCCTTCTGAGTAAATGGGCTGATGGTAGGAACACCAGTTGAACCTGATGAGGTTGAAATAAATACAACATCATCTTCAGGTACTGCACATAACTCACCTAAGAATGAACCTACTCCCTGAGTATCACGTTGGGTCTTTTTATTGATGAATGGGAACTTCTCGATATCTTTTAATGTTTTTATATCTGATGGCTTTACGCCTGCCTCATCAAAAGATCTCTTGTAATAAGGAGAATTATCGTACGCAAACTTAACGATCTCCTGAAGATCTTTTAACTGATTTGCTTCTAAGACTTCACGAGGAGCTGTTTCTAATGCCTCATCCCAGAATTTTGATTTATTGATAGCCATGTAAACCTCTAATTAAAATGCTTGTTAATAAAATTCCATTTAGCGTCACGACCTGCAATGATGGCTTGAATATCGCTCTCATCTAAGTGCTTAAAGCGGCCCTGACGTTTGATGTAGGTTGCTACATCAGTAAACTCTTTTGGTTTGCGGTTGATATGGAACTCTCCGTTTTCAAATTCAGCTAAGTACCATAAACCACAATCGACAACCTCTTTTGCAACTTCGATACAATCCTCTGTTTTAATTCCCCAACCGGTTGGACATGGAGCGATAACATGGATGTATTTGGTACCTCTAATGGAGGCTGCCTTTTCAACTTTTTTCATAAAGTCTGGAAGGTAACCTACACTTGCTGTAGCTGCATAAGAGATCCCGTGAGCTGCAACAATTTCAAACATGTTTTTCTTGTTTGAAAGATTTCCATGCAGATTTTTTCCTGCAGGAGTAGTGGTTGTTCTTGCTCCAAATGGTGTCAGCGAACTTTTCTGAATACCTGTATTCATGTAAGCTTCGTTGTCATAGCAGATGTATAAAACATCATCATTTCTGTCTATGGCACCTGAAAACGCTTGAATACCGATATCAGCGGTACCACCGTCACCGGCAAAACCTACTACATTAAAATCAGTTTTGCCTAAAGCCTTTAAACCAGCCTGAATACCTGTCATCATGGATGCAGTACCGGCAAAGGTTGAAATAATTGCATTATTTGCAAAGCACAGCTGTGGGAAGTTAAAACCTACAGCTGACATACAGCCTGCAGGAATTACCGCAACAGATCTTTTGCCTAAAACTTTTAGAGCAATACGAACAGCAAGTGATCCGCCACAGCCTGCGCAAGCTTTGTGACCGTAGAAGAATTCATCATCTGTTAGTGTTTTTACGTTAACTGCCATGACTATTCCTCCTTCAGACCTACAAATACAATTTCGTGATTTAGCGACTGAAGTCTTGTAACGATGTCTTCAATCTGATGTTTTTCGATATTTCTGCCACCTAATCCTGCTATATAATTTGATGAAACCACATCAAGTTTTGCTTTGTGCAGAGCTGAATTTACATTGGTATACACAGTGCCTTCATTACCAAAGGAAATATCTTTTTCTAAAACACCAATGGCTTTGACGTTTTTAAGTGCTTCTACAATTTCCTCATTAGGGAATGGTCTTAGATAGCGAATTCTTAACAAACCTACCTTTTGGCCTTTGTCTCTTAACTCATCGACAACTTCTTTTACTAAACCTGCAATAGTACCTAAGGTTACAATCACAAAATCAGCGTCTTCAGTCTTATAATTCTCAATTAAGCCAGAGTACTTACGGTTAAAGATCTTAAAGAACTTATCCTCACTCTCTTTAATAACCTTGCGGGCATTTAAAATTCCCAAATGCTCTTTGTACTTAAACTCAGTATTTGTATCAGGACCTGCTGAGAAACCTAAATTTTTTGGATCTTCAAACGAGATCTTATTGTCAGTCTCATATGGAGGTAAAAACTCATCTGCCTGCTCTGCCTCTGGTACATCTACAACCTCATAGGTATGAGTTAGAGTAAAGCCATCTAAATTAGCCATAAATGGAGTTGCAACATCTTTATGCTCAGCAATGTAAAAACTCATTAAAGCTAAATCTAAAGCCTCTTGAGCATCCTCTGCATAAGCCTGGATCCAGCCATGATCTAGTAAAGATAATGAATCTCTCTGATCGCCATAGATATTCCAAGGTAAAGCCGTTGATCGGTTAGCATTCATCATTACGATTGGAAAGCGTCCGCCTGAGGCGTAAGTCAAACACTCAGCCATATATAAAAGACCTTGTGATGAGGTTGCTGTAAAAGTTCTGGCACCTACAGCTGATGCGCCGATAGCAGCAGATAGAGCTGAATGCTCTGACTCTACATGAATAAACTCTGACTTTAGCTCACCTGACTCGACTAACTCAGATAACTTTTCTACAACAGTGGTCTGAGGTGTAATTGGGTATGCTGAAATCACATGAGGTTTAGCAAGACATACACCTAACGCAAATGCTTCATTGCCTGATAAAAATTTCTTAGTCATTATTTTTCAGACTCCATAGTAATTGCGCCGTGTTTACAGATCTTCTGGCAGATGCCACATCCCTTACAAAAGTCATAATCTATTTCTACTTTGTCGCCGTGTTTTGAAATTACGCCATCTGGGCAATACAGGTAGCAAAGGAAACAGCCATTGCACTTTTCTTTGTCGCATACTGGCTTTTCATTTCTCCAGCCTGAGTTTTTTGTAACTAAGCCTGGCTTATAGCTTGGAGCAAATGGAATATTTGAAGTTGTAAACTTAATGTTCTCTTTTAATTCAACTTTCATGACTGCCTCCTAAGACTTAACAGCATCAAATGCTGCTTTAACTACTTCAATATTTCTTTGTTGAAGTTTAGGAGGCATGTTCTGCTCGATAGCAAACTTAAGATCATCTACTGTAACCTCATCAAAGACAGCAGCAATCGCGCCTAAAATTACAGTATTGGTAATGGGTAAGTGCAGAATTTTCTCTGCAATAGACACACCGTCGATGGTGATAATTTTTGAATTTGTGAATATTTTCTTGGTACAAAGAATGATTTTGCCATTCTCTTTTAATTCTGATAATGCATCATCATTGAATAAGGTATCATCAAGATATACAGCAAAGTCAGCTTTCTCAATCTCAGCTCTGTTACCAACCTTTTTAGTATCAAGTTTGGTGAAAGCTCTAATTGGTGCGCCTCTGCGCTCAGGACCGAAAGATGGAAATGCTAAAGCATAATTGCCGTCTTTTTTTAAAGAGTAGGCTGCGCCTAAAAGACGGGCAGCTGTAAATGCGCCTTGACCGCCTCGACCATGCCATAGAAACTCGTACATTATTCTTACCTTTTTGTATGTGATCTATTCTTAAAATTTAGAATATTGTTATTAAATTTTGTGAATAAAGTATCCCAAATTTTCCATAATATTGTCTAATACTAATTACAAATAGTCAGCTATAGCTATTTTGTATAACATATTGTCAATTCTTAAGATAAAAACGAATAAAAAAAGATAGAACGGCTTATTTAGGCGATTTTAAAGAAGTAAGTAGAAGTTAAAATTTAAAATTGAGAATAGAGTGAAACGAGGATAAATGATAAAGGAGCAACAAAAAGTCACTCCTTTAAATGTCATAGGATTGAAATTATTCTGTCTAAACCATGGTTATGCCGTAAAATTGTTCTAGAACGGAACAATTTAGCTTAATCAGAAAGTCCGTGACGGCGGAAGTAGTTTTTGATCTCTTCAATGTATAAAGTACCCATCTGACTTAAGATCTGATTCTTTTTCACAATATAGCCAATGCTCATATTGTCATCTTCATCGCCCTCATCAGGTTTAAATGGCACAGCTACATAATCGTCACCATTTAACTCCTGACAAATAATACCAGAACACAAGGTAAAGCCGTTAAGACCACGCATTAGGTTCAGCATTGAGGCTCTATCATTTACTTTTACAGTTCGTAAGTACTCTTTAGTAGAATAGATTTCTTCAGCAAAATAGAAAGAGCTGTTATCGCCCTGTTCAAAAGATAAGCTTGGGTAATCAGCTAGATCTGAGAAATGAATTTCTTTGTATGTTGCTAAAGGATGCTCTTTATACAGGTACACATAAACCTGACAGTTAATCAGATGATGGAATTCAAGCTCAGCTGAGTTTAAGAGCTTTAAGATCATGTTACGGTTAAAGTTTGATAAATATAAAATACCAATTTCACTCTTTAATGAGCTTACGTCATCGATAACTTCACGAGTCTTGGTCTCACGGATAGCAAAGTCATACTCAGCGGTATTAAATTTCTTAACCATCTCCACGAAAGACTTGGTTGCAAAAGAATAGTGCTGAGTAGAAACACCGAACTTCTTTTTTAAAGTACCGTTCTTACCAAACTTATCTAATAAAGACTCGTACTGATGATAAACCTGTCTTGCGTAGGTAATGAACTCAACACCTTCATTGGTGAGGCTGACACCACGACCTGATCTGTGGAAGATGGAGATTGAAAATTCATCTTCTAGATCATGGATAGCATTTGAAAGACTTGGCTGAGAAACATATAAGATCTGAGCTGCCTTATTAAATGATCCGGTTTCTGAAATTGTTATTGCATAATGAAGTTGGGTTAAGGTCATAATTGCCTCTAAATTTGCCGGTTCTGATACGTTATTCACATTGTAATATTTTTTTTACTCTTTAAAAATACCATAAATCCTAGTAAAATAATAAGTATTAAGTGTTAAAGGAAAGATCACATGAAAATTTCGACCAAAGGAAGATATGCCATTCGCATGATGCTTGATTTGGCAGAACACCGTAACAACGGATTTATTACTTTAAAAGATATCGCTCAAAGACAGAACATTTCAAAAAAATATTTAGAGCAGATCATTCCTGTATTAAACAGATCTAACTTTTTAAAAACCTCTCGCGGTTATCAGGGTGGCTACCAGTTAGCAAAAGAACCATCTGAATATAGCTTAGGTGCAATTTTACGTTTAACCGAAGGTAATTTAGCTCCTGTAGCCTGTTTAGAGTGTGATCCTGTTAATTGTGAAAGAAGTGCAAACTGTGTAACTCTACCTGTATGGCAAGGCTTATACAAAATCATCACTGATTATTTAGATTCAATCACCCTGCAGGATCTTTTAGACAAACAGATTGAGATGTACTCAAACGACTACATGATTTAAAAGATGTTTAAAGCTTAATTTAATAGCTTAAGATATAAACTTAAGATAGTTACTCTTAACTACAGCACGTTAAGAGTACATAAGATGGTATCAAATGATACGTGTCTTGCATTGATAAAGCTTACATGTCTGGAAGTACGATTTTGTTTTACCGTAATTGTACATACAAAGTTGGTATCCACTTTGTAGATCTTTTCGATATCAAAGGACATCAGCTTTTGTCCTTTTGAAATTCTCTGACCTTCAACTACATTTAATTTAAAGAATTCTTTTTTGTACTTCTCAAACTCCAACCCTACGTTGATGATGAGATGCGCATTGCCAACTTTTAAAAGCATAGCATTGCCTACAGGAGAAATTCTCTCAACGATACAGGCACATGGAGAAAGAACTTCATTCTCAACAGGTTGGATACCTAAAGAATTACCAAAGACATCTCGTGATATGTTAGACTCTGCAATCATATCAGAAGGTACAACATTGCCATCAAATGGAGACAGGATCTTATGGTATCCACTATCCTTAAATAAATTTAAGAATATAGATACGTACCTTAATACTAAAATAACGAGCTTTTTCTGTCTGTTCATAATTGCTTTGTCTTAATAAAACCATTCACAGTATATAGCTATAACTTTTTAAAACAAACTAAAAAGACTTAAATTCAGCATGATTAAGTGAGATTTTCAACGCATATCAAAATATGAGTACCAGTTAAAAAGTGATTTGCCTGTATCAAGTGACTCTATCTTTTTAAGATCACTCTCATCTAAACTAAAGTCAAAGCTCTCAAGGTTCTATTTCATTCTCGTTACAATTGATGATTTAGGAATTACCACAATGACGTTTTGCTACTGATATCTTAAAGCAATTTGAGCACAGCTCTTATGATACTTTTACGCTATCTCTACTAAGATAGGTTCATTAAAGATATCTTTTGTACCTTCTGTAAATGATCCTCACGACAGCATCAAAGTTCCATGAACGTTTAACCACTCATTTATCTTTATATGCGGAAAATAAAGAGATGACTTAAGAACTTGCTAAAAAAGAGCCTGCAAAACAGCTTTGCAGGCAAAAGCACATATTGTAATCGGCTGTACTGTAAATATTAAATTGAGGTAGATAAAAATAAAGCTTAAGCATACAGATGCTTTGAGAAGTATCTGTCGCCACTGTCTGGTGCGATAAAGACAATATTGCCCTTTACATGATGCTCATAGATTAGCTTTAAAGCTGCACTAAAAGCAGCACCAGTAGATGAACCACCTAAGATACCTTCATGCCGAGCTAAGGATCTGGCACCATCAAAGGCTTGGGTGTCATTGATCTTGATGACCTTATCGACTAATGACATATCCATGGTATCTGCAATAAAGTCATTACCAATGCCTTCAATGTCATAATCAGCATGCTCACCACCGCCCATAGTTGAACCTACAGGATCAGCTAAGATACCTTTAATATTACGATTCTGCTCTTTTAAGAACTTTACAACACCTGAGTAGGTACCACCAGAGCCTGCGCCAGCAACCAGATAGTCAATTTTTCCATCAAGATCCTGATAAATCTCAGGTCCTGTAGTCTCATAATGAGCTTTAGGATTTGACATGTTTTTAAACTGCTGCAGTGAAATTGAGTCTTTAATTTCAGACAGTAACTCTTGAGCTTTAGCTGCTGCCCCTAACATACCGTCTTCACGTTTGGTATGGATAATGTCCGCACCTAAGGCTTTCATTAGGATCTGTTTTTCCTCAGAGAACTTTTCAGGTACTACAAAAATCACATGAAAGCCCTGATTTAAGGCTACAAAGGCTACACCTAAACCGGTGTTACCTGCTGTAGCTTCTACAATGGTAGAACCACGCTTTAATCTACCATCTTTAATGGCATCTTCAACCATATAAAGACCTGTTCTGTCTTTTACAGATCCAGATGGATTGTAATACTCTAATTTTGCAAACAGGTTTACGCCTTCTACCTGTTCAAAAGCATAGTTAATCTTAACTAATGGAGTATGACCGATAAGGTCGCGCATGGAATTATAGTAATGCATGATTATTTCTCCGAAGCCTTAATTGCAGCATCAAGATCATTTTTAAGATCTTCAAAGTTCTCAATGCCAACTGATAATCTGATGAGATTATCTGTAATACCTACTTTGGCTCTGACCTCCGCTGGAATTGCAGCATGAGTCATGGTAGCTGGATGGCATACAAGGCTCTCTACACCACCTAAACTTTCAGCTAATGAAATCAGGTGTAATGACATAAAGAACCTGTTTACATCATGATTTGCCTTTAACTCAAAAGAAATCATGGCCCCACCGTTACGAGCTTGCTTTTTGTTGATCTCATAACCTTTGTGATCTTCAAGGCCAGGATAGTAAACCTTTGAAACTTCACTGTGTGAATTTAAGAATTGAGCTAGCTTTAGAGCATTATCTGTATGTCTGTCTAATCTTACAGATAAGGTCTTAATGCCTCTAATGAGTAAGAATGAATCGAATGGTCCTAATACGGCACCTACAGAGTTTTGTAAGAAAGCAATCTTTTTAGCTAGATCTTCAGAGTTTACGACAACCAAACCTGCAACTAAATCAGAGTGTCCACCTAAATACTTGGTAGCTGAGTGAATAACAATATCAACTCCAAACTTGATTGGTTGCTGTAAATATGGGCTCATGAAGGTGTTATCTGCAATGGTAAGCAGATTGTATTTCTTACCTAATTTAGCTACCGCTTCAAGATCAGTAATGTCAAGTAATGGATTTGATGGAGTCTCAATATAAAGAGCTTTTACATCAGGAGTGATCTTGCTTTCAATTAAAGCTAAATCACTAGTATCAATACTCTCAAAGTTAATGTTAAAGTTCTTAAATACTTTATCTAAAACTCTGTAAGTACCACCATAAACATTTGATGAGATTAAGATCTTGTCACCTGATTTAAAGAGGCTTAACACAGTTGATACTGCTGCCATTCCTGAGGCAAAAGCAAAACCAGCTATACCAGCTTCTAACTCAGCAATTAAAGCCTCTAAAGCAGCACGGGTTGGATTACCGGTACGAGCATACTCCCACTTTGGATTTAAACCGATACCTTCCTGTCTGAAAGTTGAGGTCTGATAAATTGGTACGTTTACTGATTGAGTATAAGGATCAGTGCTGATACCACCGTGAATTACTGCTGAATCGATAAATTTGTAATCTGCCATAGTTAAAACTTCCTCTATTTTTCTATTATTCCTTTGACTAAATGCACGTTTGTATAAGCTTGCATGCCATCATGTCGATTTTGAAAATACTTTTTGTTGATATCCACTGGTGTCAAATGCTCTAAAACCCTGCCTTTATAGTTTTTAAAACACTTTTCAATTTCTAAAAATTTGTAACCATGAGCCATCTTTTCACCTAAAAGCTCTGTCATTTGGTGAAGCTTAGTTACATCAGAGTTCTCATCAGAGGTAAATGTTGTGTCATCAGGATAATCAAAAACGATTACTGATTCGTTTTTGGTAATTGATGACAAGGTCTCAATAGTCTTAGAGAAGACCTCTAAACTTAAATAATAGGTAACACCTAAGATTGAAAAGAATGTCCTTTTACGTGGATCAAAACTTGAGTTTGCAAGCACCTCTTCAATACTTTGGGTATTAAAATCAATTGGCACAAAATGCACGTTCTCTGGTACTACCCACTCAAGTGATTTAATTTTGTCTTTCTTGTAATAACCAGTATCTGGATGATCTAATTCATAGATCTCAATATTCAAATTGGTATTTCTAAAAGCAAAGGTATCAAGTCCTGCGCCTAATAACACATACTGAACATGACCTTTCTTTGCATATTCATAAAGACTGTCTTCAGTATATCTAATGCGTGACAGTGGTATTGGACTTAAAAACCTGTTTACGGTGTCATCAATTTGAGCGCGATTGAACACATAGTCATCGTCATACTTATTTACATCAAAATTATGCTCAATTAACTGACCTACTTTCAAATACTCATGCTGACTTAACAGGTCATATGCAAGTGAGTCATCAAATATCTTTTCATGCGAATAGATTGAATGATAGGCTCTTACAAATGAGCAAATCTTTGCAGTAATTGATTCGTGTTTATCTATCATTTTTGTTGCTCTTGCTCTACTTTAGAAAAACCGGAGTTGATAGATAACGCTCACCAGTATCTGGGAGCAGGACCGCTATATTTTTGTCTTGAAACTCTCTTCTTTTAGCAATAGACGCAGCAGCGAATACCGCAGCTCCTGATGAAGCTCCTGCTAGTACTCCATCGAATTTGGCTAAATCCTGTGCTGTCTTAAAAGCATCAGTATCATCTACATCGATAATTTCATCGATGAGCTTTATATCCAGATTGTTTGAGATAAACTCTGAGCCAATGCCCTGAATTTTATGAGCTCCTGTATATCCTTTTGATAAGTAAGGTGAGCGTGCTGGCTCTACAGCTATTACCTTTAAATCTTTATTCTGTTCTTTTAAGTATTTACCTGTACCTGAGATAGTGCCTCCGGTACCAACACCAGCTACCAGAACATCAACCTTGCCATCTGTGTCCTCGTATATTTCAGGACCTGTAGTTAGATAGTGAATGTTCTTATTCTCCTGATTATCAAACTGTGAAGGAATAAAAGAATTCTCATTAGCTAAATGCAATTCCTGAGCTCTTTTAATGGCGCCTTTCATACCTAAAGAGCCTTGTGTAAGTTCTAATGTTACACCATAAGCTCTCAACAGATTTCGTCTTTCAAGAGACATACTGTCAGGCATTACAATCACAAGTTTTAAACCATATGAAGCTGCAACTACAGCCAAACCGATACCGGTATTACCTGAGGTAGGCTCAATAATCAGAGTATCTTTATTTACCTTATGCTGTGCAATTGCAGACTTTAGCATTGCAAGAGCAATTCTGTCTTTTACAGATCCTCCTGGATTAAAAGACTCTAACTTGGCAATAATGGTGTTATTTAAGCCTAAAAAATTTGAATAACCATTTAATCTTAGTAATGGTGTACTGCCAATCAAGTCAGTAATACTGTCGTAAATTTTCACTTTTATCTTTCCTTTGGTTGAGATATTAGAATGGGCATAAATCTCTATACCCTCAATTCAAAGCTCTTATCTTTAAAGAGCACCTTTAAACTATCTACAACAGTACAAAAGAAGATTAAACATAAGCACCTTTTACTACTACATGAGTGTTAGTTGCATTTCATTGTTTACATAACCTATATGTTATGTAGGTATTTAAACTCAAAATTATTAACTATACAAGCAGTTTTTAAATTTTTTTGATTTTTTAATTATTTTTCAAAAAGATATTTTTGATAAATTCTGGATTAATAAATAACATTGCGCAATTTTGGCGAGTTGTTTTAATTAAATTAGATAAATCTACGATTACTAAATAATACTTAAGTTTAGTTAAGTGATAAGAGAACTATTATTGTGCACTTTAAGAATTTTCAAAAAAATAAACTTTCGTAAAGTTATCTTTAAAAGAGTAAATGATCCTTTAATTACCTTTCATATTCTCATATAGACAGCTTTTATAAGCCATTGTTATTTTATTAAACAAGTAAAATTTAAGCTTTAAGTTTAATGAAATATATAGATCCACTTTTATAACATTCTGAATTTTCGTAATTTTTTAAACTATGCACCATTTTTAATATCTTGTATAAACACTTGATCCAATATTTACCAGCATATGTTTGCTCATATTTTTCTCCTTATAGTAGTAAAAAAGTTTTTACACACGTTAAGTAAAAACGTTCTGTCAAACAACTATTTTCAGAAATAGATATTCAGATATAAATATAGTCAGAAAAGATCACGGAGAATAACATGGAGACTGAACAAAAAGGAATCGGTCAGGAGCTATCAGTTGTAAGCGTATCTAAGTATTACGGCACATTCAGAGCTTTGACTGATATTAACCTTGTCTGTAAGCCTGGAGAATTTGTCTCAATTCTAGGTTCATCAGGATCTGGTAAAACTACCCTTTTAAAAGTCATTGCTGGTTTCGAGCGTTGCTCCGATGGCAAGATCTTTATTAACGGTAAAGATGTTGCCACAGTACCTTGTTTTAAACGTAACATCGGCATGCTCTTCCAGAACTACGCACTATTTCCACATTTAACTGTAGCTCAGAATATTGCTTATCCATTAAAACTCCGTAAGCTCAAGAAAGATGAGATTGATAAGAAAGTAAAACACATGATTGAGCTTATCAAGTTAACAGGTCTTGAGGACAGATATCCACGTCAGCTCTCAGGTGGTCAGCAGCAGCGTGTAGCTTTAGCTCGTGCCATTATCTATAACCCTCCATTGCTGCTTTTAGATGAGCCTTTAGGCGCATTGGATAAAAACCTGCGCCATGACATGCAGTTTGAGATCAAAAGAATTACTCATAAGCTAGGCATGACAACCATCTCTGTTACCCACGATCAGGAAGAAGCTTTCTCTATGTCTGACAAGATCTGTATTGTTTCAGGCGGTCAGATCCAGCAGTTTGATACTCCTGAGAATATCTATGAGAAACCTGCTAACCGATTTGTAGCAGAGTTTATGGGTACTACTAACATCATTCCAATGAACGATGCTACCTATGAGGCAAATGGAGACAAGACCACCGTTACCGGTACTTCACCTTTAACTCAAGGCAAGTGCGTTTTAAGAAGTGATTCTAATGCTGTTAAAGCAACTGATAAAAATCCCTTCTTTGCCTTACGTCCTGAGGATATCCACTTAAAGACTGACAGCAATGCTAATGAGAACACATTTAAGGCAAAGTTAGTTGAGAGCATCTATTTAGGTCAGTATGTAAAAGCTAAAGCTCAGGCTGGAAACCTATCTTTGAACGTAACACTCGATGTTCGTGAATTTAGAAATTTAAATCCTGATATGTCTTGTGAATTCTCTTTCTCACCAGAGCACACAGCCATTATCTATAACTAGGAGTTTCATTATGAAAAGCAAATTTGTTAAAACTTTACTCGTTTCATCTTTAGTTGCAACTATAGCCACTGGTTGCGGTGATGACAAAGACAATAATAAATCAGCAGATACTCAGGCAAAAAACGCAGGATCTTTAGTTTTTGTTGACTGGGGTGGAACAAATACTGATGCTCGTATTGAAAAGAACATCAAACCATTTGAAGAAAAGACCGGTATTAAAGTTACTGTGGTTACTCCATCAGATTATGCCAAGTTAATTGCTATGGTTGAAAACGGTACTACCGAGTGGGATGTGATGAACTGCGATGCTTACTGGGGTGTTTATGCTGGTAAGAAAGGTTATTTAGAGCCAATTGATTACAAGACAGTAACAGAGAAACTGGATAAGGCTGTAGAGCTTGAGCACGTAGTAGGTGCTGAGGTATACGACTCAGTAATATCTTATAACTCAGATAAATATACAGCTGACAGCGCTCCTAAATCATGGACTGACTTTTATGATTTACAGAAGTTCCCAGGTAAAAGAGCTGTCTGGCAGTACCCTGTAACTGTTTTAGAATCAGCTTTATTAGCAGATGGTGTGCCAATGGATAAACTCTATCCATTAGATCTTGATAGAGCTTTTGCAAAACTTGATACCATCAAAGACTCAATAGTATGGTGGACAAAAGGCGCACAGCCAGCTCAGATGCTCTCAACCGGTGAAGCCGATATTGCGCTTGCCTGGTCTGGTCGTATCATGAATGCTAAAGACGAGGGGTCACCTTTAGGTCTTACCTATAACGAAGGTATGCGTATTGCTGCAGGCTGGGTAGTTCCAAAGGGAGCTCCTAACAAAGAAAACGCTATGAAGTTTATTAACTTCATCTCATCAGCAGAGCAGCAGGCAGCATTCTCCTCAAAGATCCCTTACGGTTCAACCAATCCTGAAGCTGTAAAGCTTTTAAGTGCTGAACAGATTGAGCGTATCGGTCAGACACCTGAGCAAGTAGCTCACGAATTTTATATCGATAACGATTATTGGGCAGATCACTTAACTGAAGTTGTTGAACGTTTCAACGCATGGTTATTAAAGAAGTAATTGACATTCTTAACATACCCCAAATAGCAACATAATCAGGATCTCAACATAACCTTAATCTAAACATGACATTTAAGAGGGGGATCCCCCCCTCTATAATAAGGATTTTTATATGACTGCCAAAACTCAATTTAAGTTCAGTTCATATGAAAGTGCCAAGTGGCTGCTACTTGCCATTCCTCTTTTGTATGTAGTGCTGACCATGGGATATCCATTGGTGGATATCATTTTAAAGAGCTTTAGAGGCAAAGACGGTTTTACCTTTGATTTCTATTTAAAAGCTTTTACCGATCCTCTGTATATCTCAGTTCTACTAAGCACTGTAAAGATTGCACTTATCGTAACGTTAGTTTGTCTGGTATTAGCTTATCCAATGGCTTATCTAAGTGTAAGTGCTAAAAGCCGTAAGGTAAGAACTTTAATTACAGCAGGTGTACTTATTCCTTACTGGGTAAGTATGTTAGTTAGAATTTTTGCTTGGCAGATTATTTTACAAAACAACGGTATCGTAAATCAGGCTCTGATGTTCATAGGTTTTGTAAAGGAACCGGCTAAACTTTTGTACACAGATCTTGCTGTTACCATTTCTCTTGTACACATCCTGATCCCTTTCATGTTTTTGAGCCTGCAAAACTCCATGAAACAGATTGATACTAACTTACTGTTAGCTTCAAACATCATGGGTGGCACCAAGTTCTATGGCTTTATCCATGTGTTCTTACCACTGTCAAAAGCAGGTATGTTATCAGGCTCAATCATGGTTTTCGTGTTATCCCTCGGCTTCTATATCGCTCCTGCTTTATTAGGCGGTCCAGACAACATGATGTTATCAAACTTAATTGAAATAAGTATGAATAACTTCAACTGGGGGCTTGCTTCTGCTCTGTCAGTTGAACTGTTGGTGCTTGTATATCTCATCATTGCAGTTGCATTTAAATTCACCGGAAACATCTTTATTAAAGATATCTAGTCAGGAGTAAATTATGCTGTACTTTTTTGTATTCTTATTGTTGGTGATAATTATCGCTCCTGCTCTGGTAATTATTCCTCAGTCATTTACCTCATTGAACTACTTCATCTACCCTATTAAGAGTTTCTCTTTAAAGTGGTATGACAAGTTCTTTATGAACGAGCAATGGATAACTTCATTAGAGAGAAGTTTGTTCATCGCAATTTGCGTTGCAGTTTTTGCAACTATCATTGGAACTTTAGCTGCATTAGCAGTTAACAAGCTAAAGTTCAAAGGCAAGAACCTGTTTTTAAACCTGATGCTAACCCCAATGATTGTACCTGTAGTTATCACAGGTGTTGCTTTGTATGCAAGCTTTGCTAAAGTCGGTCTTAATAACACCATTCTAGGTCTTATCATGGCCCACTCCTTACTTGCTATCCCTATGGTATTTCTAACCATGTCAGCTGCCTTTGCTAGATTTGATGCAAACCTAGAGCTAGCTGCCATGTCTATGGGATCTACACCTGTAGGAGCCTTCTTTAAGGTTACCTTGCCTGGAGTAAAAAACTCAGTAGTAACAGCTGCATTGCTATCATTTGTAACCTCACTTGATGAGGTTGTCGTAACCATTTTCGTATCAGGTGCTAATACTAAGACTCTGCCTATGATGATGTGGGAGAACTTAAGAGCAACTATCGATCCTACCATCGCAGTTGCTGCAACCTTCTTAATCATTTTGACACTTGGCATGTATGTAATTAAAGAGTTTATAGAATCAAGATCTAAGGATTAAAAATGACAGTTACAGTTTATAAAAATGCTCAATTACAGGGCTGTGATACCACCACTGACATTGCTGTAGTTGACGGTAAATTTTCAAAGATTGGCGGTGATTTATCAGATTATGAGAAAAATGGTAACACTGTAGATTTAAAAGGTAATCTTGTGATACCGCCTTTTGCTGATGCTCATATTCATTTAGATTATATCTATACAGCATCTCTGCCAACCCATGAGACTACCTCTGGTACCTTATTTGAGGCTATTGATAACTGGTCTGATTCAAAAGCATCACTTACAGCTGAAATCATAAAAGAGAGAGCTTTAAAAGGTGTAAAGATGCAGATAAGCCACGGTGTACAGTATGTTCGTTCACATGTGGATGTAACAGATCCAAAACTTACTGCCCTAAAAGCACTGTTAGAGCTAAAAGAGGAGCTTAAAGACTACATTGACTTACAGATAGTAGCATTCCCACAAGAAGGTTACTTTGCCTACAAAGGCGGTGCTGAGTTAGTTGAAGAAGCGTTAAAGATGGGAGCTGACGTTGTTGGTGGTATTCCTCACTTTGAGTTTACCCGTGAAGATGGTGTGCGCTCTGTTGAAAAGGGCTTTGAACTTGCAATGAAATATGACAAGTTACTAGACTTCCACTGTGATGAGACTGATGACGATCAATCACGTTTTGTAGAGTCTATTGCTGCCTTTACTTACTTTAACTCAATGCAGGGTCGTACTGCTGCCTCTCATACCTGTGCTATGGGATCATACAACAATGCTTATGCTTTCAAGATGATGAGTAAGTTCAAGAAAGCTCAATTAAACTTCATTGTCTGCCCAACTGAGAACTGCTATTTACAGGGTCGTTATGACTCTTATCCAAAGCGTCGTGGTATTTCACGTGTAGATGAGTTAACCCAGAATGGGCTTAACGTCTCTTTTGCTCAAGACTCAATTTCAGATCCATGGTATCCACTTGGCAATGGCAACTTAATGCATCAGTTAGATTTTGGTTTGCATTTATCCCACATGATGAGTGTTGATGAGATAAAAAACTCATTAAAGTTTGTAACCGAAAACGGCGCAAAGACCATGTGCATTAAAGACTACGGTATTAAAGAAGGAAATAGTGCCAACTTTGTAGTCTTAGATGAGAAGAACGTATTTGATGCTGTAAGAAACACAGCTTCAACCATTTTAAGTGTAAGAAACGGTAAGGTTATTATGGAAAAACAACCTGAAAAAATGCTTACAACCTACAACTTTTAGGAGCGTATATGAAGATCATGCATCATATGACCAGAGCTGATTTTGAAAAGGCTCAGGATAATATAGTAGTTCTACCAGTAGGTTCTACAGAACAGCACGGTCCACACTTACCTTTAGGTGTTGACTCTTATATTGCTCGTGGCATCAGTGAGATCTTATCAGAGCGTACCGGTGCAATCGTAGCCCCTACTCTTACTTATGGTTATAAATCAAAACCTCTATCAGGTGGTGGTCCTTTATTTAAAGGTACCATTGATCTGAACGGTAAGACTTTAATCAACCTTGTATATGACATTCTCTGTGAGTTTGCCCGTGACGGTTATAACAAGATCTTTATTAACAATGCTCACTTTGAAAACCAGGCTTTTATTGAAGAAGCTATGGATTTAGCATGTCAGGCATTTCCTAAATTAAAAGTAGTTCAATCTAACTGGTGGGATGTTCTAGATAATGACACTGTAAATAAGGTCTTTTCAGATGTACCTTTCCCAGGTTGGGCTTTTGAACATGCTGCAATTACAGAGACCTCTCTCATGCTCTTTTTAAAACCAGAATTGGTAAGAAAGAACCTAATTCCTGAGGATGTTAAAGCAAAAGCTCTACCTTACTCTGTATATCCAGCTCGCAAAGAGATGGTACCTGAGTGTGGTGCATTAGCACCGTCTAAAGGCTCATCAGCAGAAAAAGGCAAGCTCATTGTGGATAAGGCAATCGAAGGCTTTTTAAAGATCTTTAAAGATGAGTTTAACGTCTAGGAGGCAACATGGATAACTTTGTAATCACTGTTTCAAGGCAGTTTGGCAGTTTAGGTAGACCTATTGCCCAAAAGATCGCTCATAAACTCAATATTGAGTATTACGACAGAGATCTGATTGAAAAGGCGGCTTCTATCATGAACGAGGATATGAGAAACGTATCTCCATTAGATGAGAGCATCAAGCTTCCTTTTGCAAATGCCCTGTTTCCTTTAGGTTTAGGCACTGGTTCATCACACAGACGTTTATTTAAAGTTCAAGAAAGTCTTATCCGTGAGTGTGTAGCAAAGAGCAACTGCCTAATTGTAGGACGTTGCGCTGACTACATATTAAAAGACTATAAACGCAGATTCTCAGTCATGATCTACGCTCCCTTAGAAGAGCGTATTAAAAACTCTGTCAACGAACTTAGAATTCCAGAGTATGAGGTAACTGACTATGTAAAGGAAATTGATAGAGCAAGAGACTCATATCATAAGTTCTTTACAGATGAGAAGTTAGATACCATTAAGTACAGAGACATGTTAATTGATTCATCTACTATGTCTCAAGACGAGATAGCAGATTGCATCATTGAAGCTGCTAAAAGAAAATTGCACTTCTAATGATGGACTAGACTTCTTTGATTTAATAGATAAAATCTAGGTTTAAGGCAGTCGCATTCAGGTGTGACTGCCTTTTTTTAAGCTCTGTTATAAGATCAGAGCCAGAAGAGGAATTGAAAGTACTGATAACAGAGTGGTTAAGAAAGTACCTTCTGACATGGTGCTACCATCAATATTATTCTTTAAGCACAGCATTGTACCAATTGAAGCTACAGGCATACCAAATAGAACTACTAATACCTGAGTGTATTTGTAATCTAATGGGCTTAATCTGAATAAACCGTATAGAACAACAGGAATTGCTAAAAGCTTAATTGCAGTAAGAATATACATTCTTACATTGCCTAACATTCTCAATACAGGGATACCAGCAAGAGTAGAACCAATAATTAGTAATGAACCAGGTACAGTCATGCTTCCAACTAAAGAGCAAGCTTCTGATATTTCTTTTGGCATCTTAGCCTGCAGACATACAATCACGATAGTGATGTAAGTTGCACACAGACATGGAGAGAATAGAGTTCTCCACTTGAACTCAAACTTACCTTTACCTGAGGTAATAATAGGCACACCAAACATAAAGATTAGGATGTTAAATGGAATAGTTACAACCGCAGCATAGAAAATTGCGGTTGAACCAAATAAAGCATCTAATACTGGGAAACCAATATAGTTGATGTTTCCAAAGATCAGCATGAATCTGTATGAACCAAGATCATTAGGATTTTTACAGATTAACTTTGATACAGTAAAAGCAATGATAAAAAGGAAAACATAAGACAAAAGACCTGCAGTTAATACAGGAGGAATATCCTCTGGCTTAGGTAATACCTCACCCATTACTGAAGATAAAATTAAGAAAGGTGCAGTAATATTTAAAATCAGAGATGAGAACTTACGATTAAAGTCGACATCCATGTATCTTAGCTTGTTACAGCAAAAACCAATGATAACAAGCAGAAACAGAGCCCCCATCTGGGTCAGTGTGTCTAAAAAGCTCATTTTTGCTCCATGTCACAAAATTAAAAATAAGTGCGCACATGATATGCCAATTTTGTGATGAATAGTAGAGATTTTTTTAAATCATAATTATTGAACACCTGTAGTAAAATTAGTTTTACAGAGAATGGGGCTTGATATTTATGCTGTTGCTTATAAGTTAATTTGTTACAAATTGCTTTTGAATCTCTACTCTAAATTTTTTTAATGTATTTTTAACTAAACAGAGTTAATTTTCTAGACGAAATCGAAGTTTTATCACCTTCAGCAATCACAACTTAATATATGAATCATCTTTCAACACTAGATACTTTTCTCAATAACCATAACAATTGAAATAGAGCAAAAAAAATCTCATATATGTTCTTGCTTAATAAATTTTGTTACGGCTACCAAATGAAGCCGATCGTTATCACAAAAATTGTTAGTTAATCATATACTGTAGTTAACTTGTAACGTTAAGCTACAAGTTTGTATTAACTTGTTTGGCTTCAATTGACCAAAAAAATTATGTGATGTTGATCGGATCGATTTGTTTGCCGTATTAGGCAATTAAGCTTATACAGATGCATACTTTACAATTCAAAATAACATAATTGTCTTAGATAAGGATGTATCTGTATCATTAGTAGTGGTTTGCAACCAATCCGCAAAATAAATTCAAGACTTCAAAATGAGTGATTTTCCTATACCAAGCAAGACTTATGTCAACCAATGCGGTGACATAATCAGAAAAGGCAACATTGAAACCTTTGAATATCAAAATGCATTTAAAGTAATCTCTGATTGGAGAAATCTTCATTCTCAACCTTTAAATGAAGTTCGCGCTTTAATAAAATTAGATTAAACAGACTTGGCTTCAAAAAGTTAATCATTGGTCAACGTTTAAAACGTATGCCATCTATCATTGAAAAGCTGAATAGATTTGGTGGAATAGAACTTTCAAGAATGCAGGATATAGGTGGTCTTAGAATAGTAGTACCTACAATAGATGATATTAAAAAAGTCCATGACAGATTACTTAGAAAAACTTCTACTTTGTCTTTGTCAAACGAAAAAGACTACATAAACACAGATGGACCAAAGACTGATGGTTACAGAAGTGTCCACATGATCTTCAAGTACAAAAGTAAAAAACATCCTGAACTTGCTCAATACAATATCGAAATTCAAATAAGAACTCAGCTTCAGCACTGTTGGGGAACAACAGTAGAAACATTATGTATGATTGATAAGGAATCATACAAGACAGGTAAAGGAGAGTTCAAAACAAAACGTTTCTTACTTCTTGTAAGTGTTCTTTTTGCTTTAAAAGAAAAGACAAAGATACCTGATGCACTAGCAAAAGTATCACCTCTTGAAATAGCAAAAGAAATTGAGGACATTGATAACGAACTTAATATCACAAGAAAGTTGCAAGGCGTAGTTGTAAGTATCATAGAGAAAAAAGTAAATCCTGATGATTACTTCTATGTATTAGAGCTTACTGTTAAAGATGATGGCAAAAGTAATATCAAAATCATGTCATTTAAAGTCGGTACAGATAGTTTAGCTGAGGATTTCTATAGATTTAGAGAACAGGAAACTCAAAACCTAAAATATGTATCAGTTCTTATGATTAGCTCAGATAAATTTGTCAATATTAAGAGCGAATATCCAAACTACTTCTTAGATACTCAGAAATTCATTAAAGAGCTTAAAGACATTATCGAAAAGGTAAAAGAAGGCAAAATCTAACAAAAAAAACACAGCGCTACTGTGGTTTATTATTTGCTTTGAAAGATAGTTAGACTCTCAAACCTCTAACCGAAGTACAGGTATGAAGCTTTGGTATTCTCTTTAAAAGTTCAATCACTGAACTTGAAAAATCAGCTTCACTGATAAAGCTGTCGCCTTCTAATCCTACAGGCAACACATCATCATGAAACTCGAATTTTCCAGAGGCATATCCTTCTTTATCTAAGAGCAATGGTGGGCAGAGAACTGACCACTTTACATTTCTGCATAATGACAGTCTCTTGTATGCATTGATGCAGAGTCTTTCATGTTTTAGTTCACTGTCATCTAAGATCTCGTTGTCACCAGATCCTACATAACGCTGTCTGGTGCTATCTGAATACAGGAAGGTACAACTGCCTAACTCTAAGAGCTTTACCTCACTGTCTTTTAATATTTCAAGTAAATGCCATAATGGCAAATCGTCAGATGAGAACTTAGAAATAGAAAGAAAAGATATGGTATCAATTACATAGTGACAATCTTTAACATCGTCTTTTGTAAGTTCAAGGCAAGGCTTAATTAAAACCTTGCCGTTACCTGGAACAATAGAGAAACTGTCTACAACGCAAACTGAAGCTATTCCCTGTTCTTCAGCTTTTAGAACAATCTTGCTGCCAATGGAGTTATTTGCACCTAATACAGCGATCTTCATAATTAACCTTCTCTAGGATGCATTGGTAAAGAATCAATTAAAGAAAACTCTCCGTACTTTAACCAATTCTCAAATCTGATATCGTTATGCCACTTTAGGTATTCAGGATCAGGCCAATAGTCTTTATTCTCAGGTAAAGACAACTTTTTACCATCCAATTCTGAATACTCAGGATCGAGGTTTAACTTCATATTCTTTGAAATCTTAACTTTTACAGAACCATCAGTGTCGTAATAGAACGTCAAATAACCTTTTGAGAACAGATGGTGGATATCAGAGCGTAAAACCACGCCATTGTTAAGATCAAGATATCTATCATCATATATAGTCTTGATATGAGCTACAGATAAGGCTGGCATTAAGGTGCAACCTGTAACTGCACACTTAAAACCATAGGCACTTAAAAGCTCGGTTCTATATTGAGATGCATGTTCTGCACTCTTGTGAATAGAAGCTACATAATAGATACCGGGCCAGGTGCAGGATGACTGATCGATTTGAGCCTTGCGCCTTTCTAAACAAACCTTTTTTAAGTACATACCAAAAGGTTCATCACTAGGAATAGTTACGCGAGATCTTTCCTCAAAGTTGATTTTGAACATTTCTGGTACATAAACCATGTTCTTTCTAATGAATATAAAGGAGCCATCTGCAATGTAGCAACTTAATGGATCATTCATATCAGCTTTGAACTCTTTTGCTCTTCTTAAGAAGTCGTTCAAGTTCATATAACCAGATAACACGCCATACTGATTCCAGCAGGAGGTTATGTCCATATTAAGATGTTTCAAAAAAAATCCCCCACCACAGATAATCTGCTCTCCATCCTTCTCGACTAAGAAAAGAACTAAAGAACCTGTTGGAGGTAATTCCTCATCATCTTTGTCATGAGCAAATTCTTCAAAAGGAGTGTACCAGCAGTTAGTAACTGAAGATCCATTTGAAATGAAGTTTGACTTAATAACCTGATACCAGTTATAAGAAACCTTACATATAAGGATTTTAGAATCTACGTAGTTATCCATATCAAACTCCTTACCCGATATCTAGAGTTTAAAAGTGTTCTTTAAAAATTTCCATACATATATTAAGAAATTGCAAGTTCTGACACACATAAGTTTCAAATATTGATGAATCAACACAATAAAAGGAGAAAAACAGCTGATTATCGCCTTTTCATAGTAAGTCTATATGTTTATATTAAGATTACATTGTGCGAAAATTGAGCCTACAAAAATGTCAGTGGAATTTTGTGTTATACAAAAAATTGATAGTCATCTCACATTTTAGCAAAAATTGTAGATATTTTTTTATTTTATATATCAATAAGTTACATATATGAAACCGATTACATTATTTATAAATAAATTTCAAAATTATCCTAATTTTACTAATTAATTTTTTGCATAAAATGAAGCAGATTATTAATTATCATTTTGATTTACAAACAGATTTTTCTAAAAAGTTTTTTCAACTAATATTGAGATTAAGTTAACTGAATATAAAATCTTAACGATACGGTTTTATGCTTATTTTATCACTAAAGTAACAGGTGGTTCATCAGAAAAATTTTTGTATAATCACGTCGATCGGTTTTATAGGCTTTTTTAAGTCTCTAAAATTTCAATTTTCAAACACAAGGTTAGTTAATATGGAAAATGTAGTTGCAGGTTTAAGTGCCATTGATTATGTAATCTTTGGAATTTATGCCATTGTTGTAATTGCAATTGGTCTGTTCGCTTCTAAAAAGAACACCAAGAGCGCAGAAGGTTACTTCTTAGCAGGTAAGTCAATTCCATGGTGGGCCGTTGGTGCATCATTGATTGCAGCAAACATTTCTGCTGAGCAGTTCATCGGCATGTCAGGTTCTGGTTACGCTATCGGTTTCGGTATCGCAGCTTATGAGTTCATGGCAGCTATCACCTTAATTCTTGTTGGTAAGTACTTCTTACCTATCTTCATCGAAAAAGGTATTTATACAATTCCTGAGTTCGTTGAGAAGCGTTTCAACAAGACCTTAAAGACAATTCTTGCAGTATTCTGGATCTGCCTATACATCTTCGTAAATCTGTCATCAGTTCTTTACTTAGGTGGTTTAGCATTAGAGACAATTTTAGGTATTCCTATGATGTACACAATCTTAGGTTTAGCTGCATTCGCTCTAATCTACTCAGTATACGGTGGTCTATCAGCTGTTGTATGGACTGACGTTATCCAGGTTGCTGTTCTAGTAATCGGTGGCTTTGCAACATCATACTTAGCATTAAAGTTAATCGGTGGTGACGCAGGTGCATTCTCTGGTTTAGGTACTCTAATCGACGAGATCCCAGATCACTTCACCATGATCTTAGATCAGTCAAATCCACAGTTCAGCAACTTACCTGGTATTGCAGTTCTAATCGGTGGTATGTGGGTTGCTAACCTGTACTACTGGGGCTTCAACCAGTACATCATTCAGCGTACATTCGCAGCTAAGTCTGTAGATGAGGCTCAGAAGGGTTTAGCATTTGCTGCTTTCTTAAAGTGCATTACTCCTATCATTGTTGTAATTCCTGGTATCGCAGCTTACTACATCACTGTTCAGAACCCTGCACTATTAGAGCAGTTACAGGCAACCTATGGTGATATCGTAGCTAACAACATTCCTACAGCAACACAGACTGACCGTGCTTATCCATGGGTTGCACAGTTACTACCTGTAGGTGTTAAGGGCTTAGTATTCGCAGCTTTAGCAGCAGCTATCGTTTCATCTTTAGCTTCAATGTTAAACTCAACAGCTACTATCTTCACAATGGATATCTACAAGGAGTACATCAACAAGAACGCTTCTGATATCACATTAGTAACTGTAGGTCGTATCACTGCTGTCGTAGCTTTAGTAATCGCTATCTTCTTAGCTCCAATGTTAAGCTCATTAGGTCAGGCATTCCAGTACATCCAGGAATACACCGGTGTTGTTTCACCTGGTATCTTAGCTGTATTCTTATGCGGTCTATTCTACAAGAAGGCAAACTCAAAGGGTGCTGTAATTGGTGTTCTATCATCAATCGTAATCGCTCTATTATTGAAGTTCTTACCTATCAAGATGCCATTCATGGATCAGATGTTATACACCTGCATTCTAACCATCGCTATCATCGTATTCGTATCATTATCAACTAACGAAGGCGATGACGATTCTAAGGCAATCAAGACTACTTCAGAGACCTTCAAGACCTCTGGTGGCTTTGCTATCGCTTCATACGCAATTCTGTTAATTGTTGCTGTAATCTATGCAGCATTCTGGAATCCAAGCCTAGGCTTTGCATTCTAATTAACAGTTAATTGTTAACACTAGCCCTGCTATATGCAGGGCTTTTTAATATCCTGAAACTTACGTCTTGATAAGTTAAAGTCATCAGATCTGACACGAAATAAAAGGAAAAAACTTTTTTCGGATTAACACTGTGTATTACAAGGACAGCTATCTTAAAACCACCAAAAGCTAGTCTTATTAATTGCTATCGTCAACACTATCCCCTATCATAAAAGAACAGTTCAAGTTACCAAAATATAAAATCAACATACAAAGCTTATTTAGCTAAAACCGTTTTCTCGACCAAAAGGTTGCAAACGTGCAAAAAAAATCTAGCACAAGATCACAAAATTGAATTTTAATCGCTTTTAATATTTTCTTTAGTTATCAAACAGTTAAATAAATCTAAAACGTTTACGATATTTTAATTTTCTCAAGAAAAAATTTGATATATCTGATAATCTAAATTTTTTAATTATTCTATTTAATTGATTTTTAAGTTTTTTATCATCAATAGAAATAAAATTGTTCATTGTAAAATACTTTCAATTTTTTCAATCTTTAAGACAAAACCAACCAAAATTCCTTAAGTTGCATTGTTTTAAAATACTGTTATTATTTCCGTAAACGTTTACTTCGTTTCAATATAGTCAAATAAATTAAGGGAAAAACACATGGAAACAGTAACTTCTGGTTTATCTACCATTGATTACGTTATCTTTGGTATATACGCTATCGTAGTCTTAGTTATAGCCCTTTCAGCTTCTCGTAAAAATCACAAGAGCGCTGAGGGGTATTTCTTAGCCGGTAAATCTATTCCTTGGTGGGCTGTTGGTGCCTCACTAATTGCTGCTAATATTTCAGCAGAACAGTTCATCGGTATGTCAGGTTCTGGCTATGCTATCGGTATGGGCATTGCAGCTTACGAAATTATGGCAGCTGTGACCTTAATCTTAGTTGGTAAATACTTCATTCCTATCTTTATCGAAAAAGGTATTTACACTATTCCTGAGTTCGTTGAGAAACGTTTTAATAAAACTTTAAAAACCATTCTTGCAATATTCTGGATCAGCTTATACATCTTAGTAAACTTAACCTCTGTTCTCTACCTAGGCGGTTTAGCATTAGAGACCATTTTAGGTATTCCTCTGATGTACTCAATCTTAGGATTAGCAGCTTTTGCTCTTCTATACTCAGTATACGGTGGTCTGTCAGCAGTTGTTTGGACTGACGTTATCCAGGTTGCTGTTTTAGTAATCGGTGGTTTTGCAACATCATATGTAGCCTTAAAGTGGATTGGTCAGGGTGAAGGCTTCATGGCTGGCTGGTCAACTTTAGTTCAGGATATTCCTGAGCACTTTGAAATGATCTTAGACAGATCAAATCCTAACTTCTCACAGTTACCAGGTATCTCTGTTCTAATCGGTGGTCTATGGGTTACTAACTTGTACTACTGGGGCTTCAACCAGTACATTATTCAGCGTACATTCGCTGCTAAGTCAATTCACGAAGCTCAGACTGGTCTTGTATTCGCAGGCTTCTTAAAGTTAATCATTCCTTTAATCTGCGTAATTCCAGGTATTGCTGCTTACTACATCACAGTTCACAATCCTGCTCTATTAGACTCATTAAAAGAACAGTATGGTAACATTGTTGCTAACAACATTCCTACAGCTGATCATCCTGATAAGTCATATCCTTGGGTTGCTCAGTTACTGCCTACAGGTCTAAAAGGTGTTGTATTCGCAGCTCTTGCAGCAGCTATTGTTTCATCCTTAGCATCAATGCTAAACTCAACTGCAACCATCTTCACCATGGATATCTACAAAGAGTACATCAACAAGTCAGCATCAGATGTATCTTTAGTGAGAGTTGGTCGTTTAACTGCTATTGTAGCTTTAGCAATCGCAATCTTCATTGCTCCTCTATTAAGCTCTCTAGGTCAGGCATTCCAGTTCATCCAAGAGTACACCGGTGTTGTTTCACCTGGTATCTTATCAGTATTCTTATGCGGTCTGTTCTACAAGAAGGCAAACTCAAAGGGTGCAGTAGTTGGTGTATTATGCTCAATCGTAATCGCATTCTTACTGAAGTTCTTACCTTTACAGATGGGCTTCTTAGACCAGATGTTCTACAACTGGATCCTAACCACTGCAATCATCGCATTCGTTTCATTATCAACTAACAATGGCGATGACGATCCTAAGGCAATCATAACCACAGCTAAGACCTTCAAGACAACTGGCGGTTTCGCTATAGCAAGCTATGCAATCTTAATTATCGTAGCTGTAATCTACACTGCTTTCTGGAACGTTCAGTTAGGCTGGGCTCTATAAAGCAAACCTCATATATAACAATTCATATTAACTAACCTTAAAGCTCTGCTTTGCAGAGCTTTTCTTATTTGTAAAAAATTTTTTGATAATACAAAAGAGGTATGACCTCAAGGTAGAAAATAAGGTAACTTTTCTCAAGCTCTTATAAAGTAAAGATTACTCTTCAGGGAAAGGAGGAAGTTGATGCTCTTTACCAATGCACTCTTGATACCATGAGGTAAAAAGTCTTGGTCTGCTATTTTCTTTTAGAGCTTTAAAATAATCATAGCAAAGCTGTTTTGAGCTTATAAGCTCTTCGTTTATCCCCCGCTCTTTTGCTATAAGTGATAATACATGCTTTAATTTTTTTACAGCTTTACCAACATTTCTGTCTGATAGGATGTGTTCAATTGGGTACTCAAGATCTTGCTCTACTGGAACTTTTTGGGCTTCGTTAAACCATGAGATCACAAGTTTTCCATACTGTCTTATGGCTCCAGGTTTTACACCTGCTTTAGCTAAAGATGCATTAGAGAGATTTTTTAACCTAGCAATTGGAGATAAGGCACACCCTGTGATGATCCTGTTTTGAGCTACATCATTTTCCATTGCAAATTCCATACGCTTTTGACATAGAAATTTTAAAACAGTAAGTTCTGCCAGACTAACAGTTCCTGCACCTTTGGCATTTAGGTAAGCAGTTTCAGGCTCAGGAATAATCGTACAGTTATCCTTTAGATTGTCCATTTCCTCATAGAACCATGTTAAGCGAGGATCTGCATGCTTAAACTTACTAATAAGAGACTGATAGAGCTTATCTAAATAGAGAACATCATTAGCAGCATAGACAATCTGCTCATCTGTCAATGGTCGCAATGACCAGTCTGAACGAGTTTGGTCTTTAGGTAATATAACATTAAGCTCTTCTTCTAATGTAGCTTGTAACCCTTTTGAATAACCTAATCCTAAAAAGGCCATCATTAGCTGTAAATCAATGCATTTTTCTGGAAGAGTCTTTTCAAGACCTAACTTATGAGCTTCAAAAGACAGTATCTCAAGATCTTCACGAGCCGAAAAGAACAGACAATTTGCCTTGGTATTAACAAAGGCTTTGAAAAATGATAAAAGCTTTAAAGCATGAGGGTCAACTATATAGACTGTGTCATCAATGCATATTTGTACAAGATCTAATATAGGATAATATGTCTTAGTTCTTGTAAATTCAGTATCCACACTTACATTTTTATCCTCGCCTAGTGATGACAAAAATGTGTTTAGAATATTTAATGACGTCTCATTATCAACTAAGACAATATTGTTAGTGCTCATGTGCTCTCCTCAATTGCGAGCACATTATAAAATAAGAGACACCTAAATTAAACTTTAAGACGATTCTGTTTTAAATATCGACGTAATACTTTACCAACAGGAGATTTAGGTAAAGTCTCGACGAACTCTATGTGTTTTGGAAGTTTATATCCTGTTAGATATTTCTTACAGTAAGCTAAAACTTCTTCTCTGGTTAAAGTAGGATCACGTCTTATGATATAAAGCTTAATTGACTCACCTGTAGTTTTTGATGGAACACCAATTACAGCACACTCTAAAACTTTATCAAAGCGACTTACCACATTCTCAATTTCTGTAGGGAAGACATTAAAACCAGAAACTAAGATCATATCTTTAATTCTGTCAATGATCTTTAAATAACCGCCATCACACCACTGAGCAATATCACCGGTTCGAAGCCATCCATCATCAAAGACATTTTCTGTTTCTTTTGAGTTTTCAAAGTAACCTTTCATGACTTGAGGACCTTTAAACTCAAGTTCGCCGGCAACACCTTTGTTCCAAATTTCTTCCCCAGTTTCGATATTGACGATTCTGGCTAATGTTGAAGGAGTAGGAAGACCGATAGTACCGTTATACTCTGTCTGAGTATAAGGTACTACACAGCACAATGGAGAACATTCTGTTAATCCATAACCTTCTAAAATAGGAATACCGCCTGATGCCTTTAAAAACCTTTGAGCAACACCTGACTGAACTGCCGTACCACCACCTACAACTAAACGTAAGTGCTTAAGTTTTACTTTTTCAAAAAGGTTACAGTTAACAAAAGCGTTAAAGAGAGTATTAACACCTGTAATAATTGAGATATCTGAATTCTTCTTTAACTGATTGATAAGATCATCAAACTTTCTAGGATCAATGATTAAAAGATTGGTGCAACCTAAATAGAAGGAAAACATCAAATTGATAGTCATTGCAAAGACATGGTATAGAGGCAGCGCAGTAAGAATAGCTTCCTCACCTTTATGCAGTCTTGGTCCGTACATGCCATCTGCTTGAGCAACATTTGAAATGATATTGCCATGACTTAGCATTGCGCCTTTTGGCTTACCTGTTGTACCACCTGTGTACTGTAAGAATGCAATATCATCAAAATCTATCTCTACTTTATCAAAGTCTCTACCAGCTGCTTCCTTAAGGCAGTTATTAAACATGATAACTTTATCTTTATCATATTTAGGAACCATATTGGTAAAGTGACGTAAATAGAAGTTAACAAATGCTCCTTTCATTGGTGACAGGCAATCACCTACAGAACAGGAGATGATGTAATCAAGATAAGTCTGATCATGTATCTTTAATACTTCTGAGGTAATGCTTTCAAGACAGACTACAATTCGGGCACCACTGTCACGTAGCACTCCTAAAATCTCATGAGATGTATATAAAGGATTAATGTTTACAACCTGCATACCACATTTTAAGGCTGCAAACACTGAAATTGGGTATTGAATGACATTAGGCAGAATTACAGCCAATCTGTCACCTTTTTTAGCTTTAAGGACTTTCTGAAGATATGTAGCTAAAGCACAGGTCTTTTCATAGACTTCATTATAGGTTACAGAGCTGTTTAGGCTGATAAAGGCCTTTCTATTTCCATACTTTTGACAGCAATCGTCAAAAAGTGCTGGAAGATTATCGTACAGTTTTGGATTGATTGTATGTGGCACATCTTGTGGGTAACTTTCAAACCAAGGGGTACGATGTAACTCCATAACCTACGTCCTTTTTATAATTTATTGAGGTAATTACTGATGAGCGGCAGCAAACTTCTTTAAGAAGTCTACTAACACTTTTGCACCTTCAATTGGCATAGCGTTGTATAAACTTGCTCTCATGCCACCTAATACTTTATGACCTTTAATACCTACAAGGCCGTTCTTCTTACCTTCAGCTACAAACTCATCATTTAAAGATTCATCTTTTAGATTGAATACGCAGTTAACACGTGATCTGTCCTTAGCTGCAATTCTTACACGATAGAAGTCTGAGCTTTCTAGATAATCATAGACCATTTTTGACTTAGCGATGTTTCTTCTTTCCATTTCTTTAACACCGCCCAAACTTTTTATCCACTTTAAGTTCAGACAAGCCATATACCACGAGAAAGTGCATGGTGTATTGTACATAGAATCAAACTTATCAAGTACTGACCAGTTCATGATTGATGGGCAGTATTTTCTTGCCTTACCTAATAGATCTTCACGAACTATGGTAACTGTCATACCAGCTGGAGCTACGTTCTTCTGAACACCAAAGATGATGGCACCAAACTTTGAAACATCAATAGGTCTAGTTAAGATGTCTGATGACATATCAGCAATTAAAGGAACATCTCCTGTATCTGGTAACTCAAATGACTCGATGCCATTTACGGTTTCATTGATACACATATAAGCATATGCAGCACCTTCTGTAACCTTCATCTTTGAGTAATCAACTTCATACAGACCATCTTTGTTCTCGAAGGTGCACTCATGCAAAATTGCCTTACCGTAGTGCTCATCACACTCTTTAAAAGCACAGCGAGACCAGTGACCTGTTACAAAGTAATCAGCATGACCATTTTCAGGTAATAAGTTTAGTGGAATAGCAGCAAACTGGCCACGACCGCCACCTTGCTCGAATAATACTCTGTAGTTAGAAGGAATATCTAAAAGCTCTCTTAATAAAGCTTCAGCCTCTTTAGCAACCTTCATGAACTCAGCAGAACGATGAGAAAGTTCTACTACACCCATACCAGTGCCTTCAAAATCTCTGAATTCCTTTTGAGCCTTTTCCATAACTTCAACAGGAAGCATACAAGGACCTGCATAGTAATTCCAAACTTTACTCATTTTGTTCTCCAACAAAAGTATTAAGAAAATCGGTTAAAAATTAAAACAAATGAAAATTTATTGTTTAAGATCAAGTAAAAAAAGACATGGAGTGTATTCTCCATGCCTTATATATTATTGATTATCTGAATTGTTATCGCCGCTGTCAACTGTCTGAGTATCAGTGCTATTTTCAGGTGCGGATTCATCAGGCTTTTCGTTTAATGCTGTTTCAAGGCTTGGTGACGAGTTTTGAGCTTCTTGCTCCGCCTTTAACTCTTCACGTTCCTTCTGCCTAGCTTCTGCCATTTTCTTGGAGTTTTGTACAACATCTTCAGGAATTGACTGAATTGCCATTACAGAATCACCTTCATACATACGCATTAAGATGTTACCAGCAGCAGAACGACTTACAAGTGGAGTATCAGACATTGATGATCTAATTAACTGCCCCTGGTTAGTAATTAACATATAGTCTGAATTGTCATCAGCAAGAACGGCACCAACAACCTCACCGTTTCTATCAAGATTCTTGATAACGATGACACCCATACCGCCTCTATTGCGTAATGAAATGTCTGACAGACGGGTTCTCTTACCATAGCCATTAGCACAAGCAATTAAGAACTGCTTGTCTACCTCTGATGGAGGAATTACCATCAATGATACAACTTTACCGTTCTCTCTTAGCTTGATACCACGGATACAGCCAGAACCACGACCTGATGGACGTACGCCAGCACCTGAATGTCTATCAATTGAGCTATCATCATTCTCATCTGATGATTCTTGAGAGTTATCAGAGCTGTCAGTATCATCTGAAGAATCCTCATCTGCGACAGCAGAGCGCTTATAGTATTCACAGAAGTGCTGAGCATAACCATTAGATGTAAATAAGAATACATCATCATCGCCTGAAGATAATTCAACACCGATTAACTCATCACCTTCATTTAACTTAAGAGCAATTAAACCGTTTGTGCCCATTCTGTTAACGAATGATGCATAAGCACTAAGTGAGGTCTTCTTAATTAAGCCGTTCTTAGTTGCCATGAAGAAGTACTGCTCTGAGTTAAACTCTGAAATTGGCAGTAAGGCGGTTACAACCTCTCCATTTTCTTTATCAATATTAAAGAAGTTCTGTACTGGCAAGCCCTTTGATGTGCGGTTCTCTGAGGTTGGTAAGTCATAAACCACGCTAACAAAGGCACGCCCCTTGTTAGTAAAGAACATCATCTTATCGTGAGTAGAGGCTACAACTACCTTGGTGATGTAATCCTCATCCTTTAACTTAGTTGCAAGTTTACCCTTACCACCACGAGCTTGACTCTCATAAGTAGAGATATCCTGATACTTGATATAGCCTTGAGCTGACAGAGTAACAATTACGTCACGACGTGCAATTAAATCACCCTTGTCAATCTTACCTAAGTCTACAGTGAATGCAGTCTTACGCTTGTTGCCATAAGTCTCTTTAACTTCCTGTAACTCAGTCCTAATTTCCTGCTTCATTCTTTCAGGATTATTTAAGATCTCTAAGTAATCACGAATAGCAGCAACTAATTCATTGTACTTATCACGGATCTCATCTTGAGCTAGGTGAGTTAATTTAGATAATCTTAACTCAAGAATTGCTCTTGCCTGAGGATCTGATAAGTAGTACTTATCGCCAATGATCCCCTTATCAGCAGGAATACCTTGAGGTAAAGAAATATTAGAACCGTCTTCAGCTCTTTGGATAAGAGGTGAAATTACAGAAGAATCCCAAGCTTCAGCCATTAACTTAATGCGTGCATCTTCAGCATTATCTGCTGCTGTAATAATATCAATTACTCGCTGAATGTTTGCCTTGGCAATCATCAAGCCTTCGTTGGTATGAGCTGTTCTTCTTGCCTGACGTAACAGATATACTGTTCTTCTTGTTACGATCTCTCGGCGGAACTTAACAAACTCAGTTAAGATTTCCTTTAATGATAACTGCTTTGGATGATTGTGAACTAAAGCTACCATGTTAATTGGGAAGCTTGCCTGTAACATGGTGTTCTGATACAGATTGTTTAGAACAGCTTCAGGATAAGCATCACGTTTTAAGTCAATTGCAATCTTAACAGCACAGTCTTTATCTGACTCATCAACGATACTTGCAATACCTTCGATCTTCTTTTCTTTGATGAGTTTTTCAATCTGCTTTACGATATCAACCTTGTGTACAACATAAGGGATCTCGTCTACATAAATGGTCTGCTTACCAGACTTATCTGTCTCCACTCTAGTCTTTGATCTGATGATACAACGACCTTTACCGGTTTCATAAGCCTGTCTGATACCATCAGTACCTACGATAATACCGCCTGTTGGGAAATCAGGACCAGGAATGTAATGCATAAGTTCATCAAGACCAATCTCTGGGTTATCCAAAACGGCGATTACGCCATCGATAACCTCAGAAAGGTTGTGAGTAGGAATGTTAGTTGCCATACCTACAGCAATACCTGATGAGCCGTTTACCAACAGATTTGGGAATTTGGTTGGTAAAACTTCAGGGATCTGCTCATTACCGTCATAGTTTGGATAGCTGTCGACAGTCTCTTTATCAATATCAGCTAACATCTGCTCGGCAATCTTAGTCATCTTAACTTCGGTATAACGCATAGCAGCTGCGCCATCACCATCGATATCACCAAAGTTACCCTGACCGAAGATTAAAGGTTCACGCATTGAGAACCATTGAGCCATACGAACAATAGTTTCGTATACAGCAGTATCTCCATGTGGATGGAATCTACCAATAACGTCACCAACAATACGAGCTGACTTTTTAGTCTGGCCAGTACTCCATACTTTTAGATCATACATATCAAAAAGAACACGTCTGTGAACAGGCTTTAAACCATCACGCACGTCAGGAAGAGCACGGTCTACGATAACAGACATCGCATAGTCAATGAATGACTGCTTTAACTCGTCTTCAAGTTTTACTGTTGGTACAGATGAATTAACACTCTGTGCTGTAGTTAATTCATTCTCAGAAGACTGTGATGCGTTCTGCTCTGAATTTTGATTATCGGTATTATCTGACATTAGTTCTACCTTTTAATTTTCATTAGTCTAATAGGCATAAATATTATCATTTTTGTATTAAAAATTCAATGAAATAAATGGCTTAATCATAGCAATAGAACTTGAAAAAACAGCCATTTTTGTCCATAATTTAGGCAAAATTTTTTAAGTAGGAAAACATAAAATATGTGGTTTAAAAATCTTCGTTTCTACACTGTTGATTTATCAGAATTAAACGGTGTTTTAAAAGACGATGCACTTGTTGAAGAAGCGCTAGAAAAAGCTAGTTTCAAGCCTTGTGCTGCTCAAGAACTGGCCTCTGTAGGCTTTGCGCCTATTTTTTCACATGAAGGCTTGTATCACTTCTCATCAGGTGAGAATCACTTTTTTAAACTGATTGAAGAAACAAAACTTTTACCTTCATCTGTAGTTAAGACTGAGTTAAACGAACTTACTGCTAAAAAAGAAATAGAGCTTAAAAGACAGCTACGTAAGAACGAAAAAGAAGCTTTAAAAGCGGCTGTTGCAGGAAAGCTTTTAGCACAGGCATTTGCAACCCGTCGTGAGCTTTTAATCTGGGTGAATACTGATAAAAGTCTTGTAGGCGTTGCAGCCACTTCTAGCAAAAGAGCTGAAAAAGCTTTAGCCATGTTACGAGAAGCTTTCTCTACCTTCCCTGCTAAACTTTTAGCTCCACACGCTATGGTAGATGAGAAGATGACATCTTGGTTAAAAGATGCAACAACTCTTCCTAAGCGTTTTACTTTCGGATCAGAGACTACCTTAAAGAGCACAGATGAAGACGGTGGCATTATCAGAGCTTCAAAAGAAGATCTGACATCAGAAGAGATAGCTGTACATTTAGAGGCTGGTAAAGTCGCAACCGAAATTGGTTTATCTTTTGATGAATCCTTAGAGCTTACCTTAACCTCAGATTTGGCTTTAAAGAAATTAAAACCTACAGATATTTACCTTGAAAAGAATCTGCCTGAAAAATCAGATGACGAGACAGCTGATGCTCAGGCTCTTTTAGTTCTTCAAGGTGAACTGTTAAGCGAACTATGTGATTACCTAATGGAGATTTTTAGCTGTGACCGTAACTAAAAAGCCTGAACTTTTAGCTCCAGCAGGAAGCTTAAAACACTTACATATGGCCTTAGCCTATGGTGCTGATGCGGTGTATGCTGGTGTTCCTAAATGGTCTTTGAGAGTACGCGGAAATGGTTTTATCCGTGAAGACTTTATTAAAGGTATCGAAGAAGCCCATGCTATGGGAAAAAAGGTACATGCAGTACTCAATATCATTCCACATGTAAGACGTGTAGCTGCATTTGAAAAAGTAGTAGACGAAATGGCTCAGTTAAAGCCTGATGCTTTCATCATGGCAGATCCTGGTCTAATCGATATTGTCCGTAACCGCTATCCTGATATTCCAATTCACTTATCAGTTCAGGCAAATACTGTTAATGCAGGTTCAGTTAAGTTCTGGCAGAAAGTAGGTCTTACAAGATGTATTTTAGCTCGTGAACTTTCCTTAACCGAAATTGACATGATTAAGCAAGAATGTCCTGATATGGAAATTGAGGTATTTGCTCACGGAGCTTTATGTATCGCAGTATCTGGTCGTTGCTTAATTTCAGGTCTGCTATCACACCGTGATGCCAATATCGGAGCTTGCAATAATTCATGCCGTTACGGCTTTAACATTCGCAACGTGCATGCTGCAACAGCAGACGATGTAACTACCTTTGAGGCTGATGACGGTACTACTTTATCAGCTCAGATTGAAGAGTCTATGCATCATCCAGGAGAATGGATGACCATGGAAGAGGATCTGAATGGTTCATATTTGATGAACTCTAAAGATCTGTGCACACTTCCTGTTTTAAAGAAGCTAATTGAGATTGGCGTTGATTCTTTAAAGATTGAAGGTCGTTCAAGATCACCATTCTATTCTGCGGCGATTTCTCGTGCTTACAGATTAGCTATTGATGCCATCTGCGAAGGTAAAGAGATCCCTGATGAAAGTTACAACATCGTAAACTCTATTCCATCAAGAGGTTACACCACAGCTTTACTTGAGCCACACCGTCCTGATAAGACCCAGGATTATGAGACTAACTCACCAAATCCAGGCAAATTACAGATCTGCGGTGAAATCACCTCACAGGATGCTGACGGGACCTTAAATATCGATGTAAAGAACCGCTTTGAGAAGAACTCACATATTGCGTTATTTACACCAAAAGGACTAGTTGATCTTGACGGGTCAACACTTGTAAATGCTAAAGATGACAAACCTTTAGATGTAGCACCTGGCACTGGTTGGTCAGTAAAACTAAAGCACAATACTAAAGTTGATTTATCAACAGCTGTGATGTTAAGAATTGATGATAAATAGGATTTAGTTCTTAAAGATGAAGCCTCCTCTTTTAGCTGGAGGCTTTTTATTTAGATCTTAGAATAATCTTTTCTAGTACTTCTCTTGGTCTCATACATTAGTCTGTCAGCAGCTTCAATAAAATCTTTAGCAGTCTTAAAGCGATTATCAAAACGGACATAACCAGTTGAAACAGAAAGTTCATATGGAGCTAATGAGAGAATTTTCAGTCTAGCTACGGTCTTGTCAATGTAGTGGCAGACACCGGCAGCTCTTTCTTCATTTGCATTCTTCTTAATTAAGATAAACTCGTCACCGCCATAACGGCATAAGAAACAATTAAAGGTCTCAGCAACACCCTTTAATAATCTTGATAGCTGCATTAGGACCACATCACCTTCGTTATGACCATAGTTATCATTGATTGACTTGAACTTATTCACATCAATAAACATCATATAAGTAGTTTTTCTTTCAGCTTCAGAAAGTGAAACTAAGTTTAAAAGATAACTTTTAAGCTCATTACGATTGTTTAAAGTAGTTAAATCATCAATAGAAATACGCATATGTTGATGTAAGGTCATCAAGAAGAAGAAACATACTGCGTAGCAAGGAGAAACCAGTAAAACGTCATCTACAAGTAAATTTACTGGAGCTAATACGGATGGTAAAGTACAAGTTAGGTAAAAGAGTATGTAGTCAACCTTAGAGATTGAAAACTCAATCATCTTGTCCTGTCTTGATGCTACTACGTACATGAAGTTTACTAGAGCTAGGATGGAGTAAAAACCTACAGTGCCTACTAATGCTGAGTAATACTTACCATGTACATATGCTCCATGATAGGTTAAGAATTGGATATGGCCATTAGCAGGTGATGTAAGCACGAAATAGCATAAAATCAAAAATGGAATAGATAGCACACAAAGCTTAATACCTTTGGTTCTGGATTTTTCAGCCTTTATTAAATAACTGATGACAAAGAGTACATATGGAACCAAAAGATTGAAGAAAGATAACATACAGCTGAAGATAACCACCTGAGTTACATATTTGGTACAAACTTCATTTTTAGCAAAGAGAGCATAACAGCTAATGCTTGTATAAGTTTTTAAAAAGATATCAGATAAAGCCTGAAAAATAACTAAAGCCAATACCAAGATATAGCTAAATCTTGCTCTGTCACCACTTTTCCAAATATTTGAAATTACACAGATAAATACAACAATGCAGATAATGTCAATTTCGACTGAATAAAATAATGTTGATGCCATTACTAATTATTCCTCTGTGCATTGTTAATCTTTTTAATTCTCTTTTGCTCATACATGCGTCTATCAGCGATTTTGATGATGTCGTTCATAGAAGCATTTGGAATATCCAAACTTGTAGTTCCTAAAGAGAATTTTACCTTAAATTCAGAAAAGTTAGCCGTAGCTTTTTCATCTAACAGCATTGACAGTGTTAATACCATCTTGTCGTAGTCTTCTTTATTTGAGTGACCTGAGATTATGGCAAATTCATCACCGCCTAAACGTGCGATAAAAGAACGAGTCTGCGCACCTACTTCACGCATTGCCTCAGCGACAGTTCTTAAAGCAAGATCTCCTACAACATGCCCATAATTATCATTGATCTTTTTAAATTCATCAACGTCAATGTATGTTAGGTACATATTAGAACGATTCACAGATGATGACATCATTACTGTAGATAAGTACTTTTTAAAGCGGTTTCTATTGTTAAGTCCAGTTAGAGCATCAATGAACACTCTATCCTCATGAATGTTAATGAAGGTAATGATGCAGAAAACTGTTTCTGTAACATAGAAAATATTGCTCATGTTGTAAAATGTAAAAGTCTGAATACCACCACAGATTAGAGTTGGAATGGTAAGGAACATAGCATATTTTTTAAGTTCACTGTTTGAAGATAAGAGAATTGTAGTCAAACATAGTGCAAGGGATGCTGTTGAGTACAAAGCTACCAAGATATCCATTACAAAGGTGTAGCTACCCTTTACAGGATCTCCGAACAGATTTAATTTAAAAAGAATTGGCATGAAAAGAGAAGCACAAGCCATCAGAGTAACAATTACCAAAGGAGCTTTTTTCAAATAAATTATTAAGCCTTGATTAAGGTAATGACTGTAACCTAGTTTTTCAAATACAAAGTGTAGCCACCAGTATGGGATGAAGATCCAAAGTACTGACTCAATTACATACAGTACCTGATGCACTTCAGCGTAATTTGTATAAGGTACAATTGACTCTATGTAATGCATAGAACAGCAGACTATGATTGCATAGCAGGTATAAACGAATGGTTGGTTAAATCTGTCATGCTCTCTTGAGAAAGAGCGTACTACTATTACCATTAGAAGGATCAGCAGTATATTAATTTCAAACTTAAAGATGTACCACATAAAGGCTATTCACTATTTTAATTTTTTAAAGGCATTAGATACGGAACCTGCCTGATCTTTAAACAAATTAGAATCACCGTTTTCTTTCTTTTTATCTAGCACCTTATATTTTTTCTTCTGAGTCTTCTTTTTATCAAAGCTAGACATTAAACCTTGTTCAAGATTTTGACTTTGTTTCTTTTTAAAGCCACCGTTCTTTCTCTCTGCAAGTATCTCTTCACCATGCTCTCTTGCATTTTCAAGATTCATCGAACGCTTTAACTCTTTCAAATTAGGATCAACTGGTGCCACATAATTACGATAAAGAATAGCTTCTTGAGTTTTTCTTCTAATAACAGACTCAAGTAATCTATCTTTTGGAGACTTAGAAGCTTCTTTTTGCTGCAAAGCAAAATTGTTCTTCTCTACTAACTCTAAAAGAGAAGAATCAATATCGATTTCATTAGCATATGTGTTCTCTGATGTAAAACTTACTGCAAAGAGTATGGATAAAACAGAGACAACACACAGAAGGTTCTTTTTACATTGCATACAAAACCTCACAGTCCAAATTATTATATGCTTTAAGCCTCAATAAAATCAGTGAACCTTCTTGCAAAAAGTAGTAATTTTTTTTTGAATAATATTTTATACAAATAGCATATTATTCAAATGTTTTGATTTTATTGATTGAATTTCTTTTAATGTCCTCTTAGCTTCATGCACCATAGAATTCGTACGCTGAAGCTTTAGTCATTTTAAGAAATTTTGGAAATCATTTAAAAGACGACTGCATTATTCTTAATATTCATTGCAGTGACATGAATTTATCTTAATTAACAAAAAAAGATATTTAAAAAAAGTGATATCAAAGGTAAAATCTTCACAATTACTATATATTAAGGATAATCAGAAATGAGTAATCTAATCATTCCAAAGGACTACACTCCACTCTTAGACAAAATTCAAACAGAAAAAGGAATTAAGTTAATCAAAGACTTTTTTCAGCAGAATCTTGCTACAGAGCTTCGTTTACGCCGTGTTACTGCGCCTTTATTTGTATTAAAAGGCTTAGGCATCAATGACGATTTAAATGGTATTGAAAGAGCGGTTACCTTCCCTATTAAAGATTTAAATGATCAGAAAGCTGAAGTTGTACACTCTTTAGCAAAATGGAAGAGACTGACCCTAGGTGAGTTAAAGATTGAGCCAGGCTACGGCATTTATACCGATATGAATGCTATTCGTGCTGACGAAGAACTGGATAATCTTCATTCCCTGTATGTTGATCAATGGGACTGGGAAGAGGTTATCACTAAAGAAGATAGAAATCTTACCTTTTTAAAGAACATTGTAAGACGTATCTATTCAGCTATTTTAAGAACTGAGTATTTAGCATGTGAGAGCTATGAGAACATCAAGCCATTCTTACCTCAGGAAATTACCTTTGTTCATGCTGAAGAGCTTTTACAGATGTACCCTGATAAGACTCCAAAAGAGCGTGAAGATCTAATTTGTAAGAAATATGGTGCTGTATTCTTAATGGGCATCGGTGGTCAGCTGTCAAATGGCGAGAAGCACGATGGTAGAGCTCCTGACTATGATGACTGGTCTACTAAGAATGAAGACGGCAAATTTGGCTTAAACGGTGATATCTTAATTTGGTATCCAATCTTAAATCGTTCATTCGAATTATCTTCAATGGGTATCCGTGTGGATATCGAAGCTTTAAACCGCCAGCTACGCCTAGAGAATAAAGAAGAACGTAAAGAGCTTTACTTCCACAAGAAGTTATTAAATGGAGAATTACCATTAACAATTGGTGGCGGTATTGGTCAGAGCAGACTTTGTATGGTTCTTTTACACAAGGCTCATATTGGAGAAATTCAGGCAAGTATTTGGCCTGAGAAAATGAGAGAAGAGTGTGCAAAACATAACATGCCTCTAATCTAACCACAAGAAATTAAAGAAAAGGAAAGGCAGATCTAAAAAAAATCTGCCTTTTTTGTAAGTAGAAACTTCAACAATCTTAACCCTTAGCTCTTATAGCCTCATTCTTTATTTACCTTTTCAATTTTACCAATTGATTTCTTTTCCAAAATAACTGTTTCAGAATTGCTCTCTAAAAGGTTCTTCTTTAATTCCTCTTTTTGTTCGTACTTCATAGCATCTTTATGAGAAATCTTAGAATCAGAATCAAGTAGCATATTGCTGTTAACCCATTCCTGGAAGGCTTTTGTGCGCTCATCAGCATCATTTTGAACGTTATTGACAAGTTTTTCAGATTCTGTTTCGCTTTGTACACTGTCAGATTTATTTCTTAAAACATTGTAATAGTCAACTCTATCAATATTTGCTTGATTTTTCTGTTTGTCCAAAGCTCTTCTTTGAAGAGAATGAGCCTGATCCTGCTTTAAAGACTCTCTTAAACGAGCCCTCTTAAGATCTAATTCCTGCTTTTTCAAAGACTGTTCTGTCTGCGCATTTTCATCACTACCTGCATCTGCATTAGCAACAAACACAGTGGATACCAATGAAAGCAAAGTTGCGACAGATATCTTAAAAATTAACTTCATATATTACTAGCTGAAAAGCCAAACTTAACGTTACTTGTTGCCTATATTTTCAGTATAGTGCGAATAAGTTAAAAATTCATCAAAATGAGAATGAATTTTATTTTGAAATTCGATGATCAAATTAAGAGCAATGACTGTCTGTTTTAAAGGTATGAGACTAAAATATGTATATTTGATTATACATATTTTTTCTTGCATGGACAATTTGGATAATGATTAAGAGAAAATAAGAACTATTTCTCATCATCATTTAAGAGTGCGTTCTGCTTCATCCAATCAGACAGACCTTTAGCCTTTACTTTACCTGTCTTGTTTTTAATGCGAGAACCATCAGAACTGTTTGCAGATGCTGTTGAAGATATTCCTTTATTTTCCAAAATTTGTTCGCCTCTTTTTCTAGAGGTATCTTCCTGGAAATTCTGTTGTTTTTTGGGATCAACTTTATCATAGAGATTTTCTTGACTTATATATTGAGAGCTTCTAACTCTAAGTTTCATCTGCTCATAAGTCTTATAGTTCTCTATCTGCTGGCGCAGAAAATACCTTTTATCGTTATTCTCCTGTGTGCTGAATTCAGATACAGAGCTAGGATAAGAGTACTGTCTCGGATAGAGGAAAAAATCAGAAATAATGACAACAACCATCAGACCTAAGCCCAGTCTGATTGCCATTTTTCTTCTTTTAAATAGGCCTGAATCCAATTTGATTTCCTCTTAAAACCTATTACCAATACTATTCAAAATCAGATACGTCACCTGATCCGTAGCGAGCAACCTCTGGTACACCATCGTTAAACACTATAACAGAAGTTGGACTTGGTGAGAGTACACCGCCATCTACGATTACATCCACTACAGAACCAATTTCATCATTGATGGTTACAGGATCTGATTCTGCCTCTTCATGCTCAGGTAGAATTAAAGAGCAACTCATCAATGGTTCATTTAATTCAGAAACAATAGCACTCACAATTGCATTATTAGGAACTCTAATACCAATTGTTTTTCTCTTTTCGTTCATTAAACGGCGAGGTACTTCCTTAGTGGCTGGAAGAATAAAAGTATAAGCTCCAGGTGTATGATTCTTTAAAAGCCTAAATACATTGTTCTCAACTTTTGCATAAGTTGATAACTCAGAAAGATCACGACACAAAAGAGTAAAATTGTGGTGCTTGTCCACCTGTCTAATTCTAGCAATTCGCTCCATTGCGTGCTTCTGCTCAAGCTTACAACATAAGGCATAAGCTGAATCAGTAGGAACTACAACTACGCCACCATCATTAAGACATTCACAGATCTGTTTTATAAAACGTGGCTGTGGATTGTCTGGGTGAACACTGATAAATTGTGCTGACATTTAAATACTCTTTTTCATATCGACAGTTATTTGAAGATCTTTATCAAATAACCAGTCTTAAAGGATCTCTTTAAAATTCTTTTCTACATAAACAAATTGACACCATTTTATAGCAAAAAAGCCATAACATGATGTCAATTCGTGTAAAAATGAGATTTGTTACTGATGATTTTCAGTTGTTGTTGCAGGGGACTCTGTAGCTTCTTTAGTCTCTTCTGCTACAACATTCTTTATTTCATCATCGTTTGCAGCTTTTTCTACAACAGTCTCTTCTGTTTTAGTTAAAACAGAAGCAACAGGTGCTACATTTTTAACAGCTGCAGGAGTTGACAGATTTGAGTTTTGCTCAACTACAGTATCTTCAACTGACTCTTCTTTATACTCAATATCAAGAGCATCAAAGATCTCTGAAAGAGGAATTCGCTCTAATGGAAGACGCGCTTTTCTTCCAAAGACACCAGCTGCTAGCATATTGTATAAAGTAGCTTCTTTTGAGTTTAAAGCCATTGAGGTGTTGAGTTCTTCAATTTCAATATCATCAAATGACCATAGATCAGAGTTTGCTTCAAAGAACTCCTTGCTCAAGGTAATGCTCTTAGTATTAGGTAAATGAACTCTGAGATTGTTCAATACAGCAAAAGCCCTCATTTCAATATTTGAAACATAAGCGCACTGAGCATGAGCAATCCATGGAATAGTGCAAACTCTAGAAGTCTGGAAAGGTAAAACTAAACATACCATACCAGGTACATCAGGAACAGATAAAGCAGTTGCTAAATCATCAAAAAAAAGAACCTTTCTAGGTTTAATATCAAGTTTAGCTAAATCATCAACGGTAATACCAATATCACGTAAACCGCCTACTCTGCTACGTAACAGTTTATCTAATAAAACTAAACGTACGGTTGGAGCTGGAGGAACTAAACCTAACTGTAATAAATCGCGTCTTAATGGATTTAAATCAAGATACTTGCGCATAAAAGCAAGCACAACATATCTGTATTTTTCAAACCACAAAGTATCAACACCACGAACAGGGATCTGACGAATCATTGCAGAAGAATCTTTATGAGCGCACAGCCACTTGCATACAAGCAAGAAACGCTCAAAATCCTGATCTTCTAAGGTGGTTAAGGCATGAATATTCTCCACAGCAGAATCTAATAACTCAGGTAAAGTTTTCTTTACTGTCTGAAGACGGTTTTGAGCTGAATGGAACTCCACCAAATGACCTGCCCATGCAGCAAGATCATCTACTTTTTCAAAAACCAAATGAACTGGAACTTCAAATTTTCCTAGATCAGGATAAGTCTTATCCAAAAAGTCTACTTTTCCTGCATTAAGCTCTTTGTGCCAATCGTTACAAAAACGAACAAACTCGTCTTTATTATTTAGCACATCCTCATCACGAGTTGGAGCACCTAAATAAATTCTTACAGCTTCAAAATTCTTTTTAGACTTGACTGAATCACTTAGCCAGCCGATTATTCTTTCGTTATAAAGCGCATTAATTTCTGCACGAATGCTGTTACGTGTTTTCACTGCTGTAGCTCCTCAAAACAAGGTCACATTTTTATTATTTTTATATAATTGCAGACTTCAACCCTATCTGCTCGTTATCATAGTATAGCATAATGAGAACGTTCAAAGATTTGATTTAGCGTCAGATCTCACAAAAGCGCTCACAAATTGAGCATTGTTTTGTTCCGATAAGGTCGCAACTCAAAAGACATATAGCAAAGCGTGTTTAAAACGAAATTGAAAAGAAGTGTTTTTAAGAGCCAAGCTTACTTTTAAAGTCCTGTATTATCTTTTTTAACTCTTTTTTTAGCTTGTCTTCTCTCTTTAAAAAAGTCTGAGAGTAAAGCAGAACACTCTTTTTTTAAGATCCCACCTTCAACAATAATCTTATGATTATGTTTAGGATCTGAGATTAAGTTAAAGGCTGAGCCACAGGCTCCAGTCTTTAAATCATAAGCTCCAAAATAGAGATTTTTTAATCTTGCGTGGATAAGAGCCATTGCACACATACAGCAAGGCTCTAAAGTTACATAAATTGAATAGTCTGGAAAGCGATAATTTGAAACTCTTTGCCCTAAAGCTCTTAGGGCTACAATCTCGGCGTGAGCTGAAGAATCATTAGAGCAGATAGTCTGGTTGTACCCTGTAGCTACAATGTCACCATCTTTATTTACAATAACAGCACCTACAGGGATCTCACCTATTTTTTTTGCCTTTAATGCCTCTTGATAGGCTTTTGTCATGTAATAGCTGTGATCTCGAATACTCATCAGTAATGCTCTTTATCTGATAAGGTATGGTTGACTCTAAATACAATGGTCAACAACAATTAGAACCCAGGTTACTAAAGTTAAAATTAGCATTACAAATACAGCAGCTGATCCTAAGTCCTTTGCTCTGCCTGACAGTTCATTAAACTCAGTACCAATTCTATCTACAACAGCTTCAATACCTGAGTTTATCAGCTCTGCTACAACTGTGAGCCAAGGCAAAGAAATTAAAGCAATTAGCTCTAAAGTTGAATAACCAAAGTCTGAGAAAAATCTTAAATAAAAAGCAACTAAAGTTAAGATCACACCTAAAAACATCTCTTGTCTAATCGCAGCTTCGTTTTCAAGACCAGCTTTAAAGCCCTTCATGCTGTATTTGCCTGCGTTATAAATTCTTACTAAACCTTTTTTCTGAACCTTTGCCATAAGTAATCCTTAAACAAATAGAATTTTTTAATATTGCTCGCTTATTTAACTACATTTTAAGATCATTCTTTAATGAATTTAGTTTAGTCATTATATGAGATCACACTTGATTTTTATACCTTAAGAAAGATTTTTAGAAACTTTTATGACACGATTTACTTTCCTGTTAATTATATTTGCTAATTCCTGTCAAAGTATTTATTGATAGATTTGTTAGAATTGAATTAAAAGTAAGCTACCTCAGAAAACGTTAACTTTAGTTTCAGGCAGTCTCAATCATAATTTGGAGTATCTATGATTAACAGATTATCTCTTTTGTCTTTATGCACAGTTTTACTGTTAAACCCAGTGCTTATTTCTAAATGCTATGCAAAGAATGCTGATGAGTCTACTGATAAACTTTCAATTGAAGTTAAAAGAGCTATTGATGAAAATACTAGAGGCAAAGCTTTATCATGTTTTATCACTGATAAAGAGCTTATAAAAGATCAGGATTTGTCTGCTGCTGTAGAAGTTTTTACAAATAACAGTACCAAAATAAAAGATGCTTACCCTTTTGTTAAAGACAATCGTCTGTGTGTCTCTGGTCTTGACTTTGGAAAGACCTATACCTTAAAACTGCATAAAGGTATTAATTTTATAAAAAAGACAAAAGGAACTGATAAGACCTTAACGACAAATACAGATTCTGATACTACCTTTACAACTATTGATGAGACGAGCTCTGTGAAAATTGCCAAAGGCTTAATATTGCCTAGCAATGAAAAACAAAAATTAGTTGAACTTGAGACTGTAAATACAGATGCAGTAACTTTAGGTGTATTTAAGATCTCCAATAACTCTTTGCCTCAAGCAGAGCTGTTTAGTCTGTATTCAGAAAATCCAGAGAAATACGATATCCGCAAGCTTCTGTTTAACCATGGTAAATTTTTAGGAGCTAAAACCATCAACTTCAAAAATAAAAAAAATGAAGTTGAACTTACAGCTGTAGATATCAGCGAATTTGTAAACAAAGATAAAAGCGGTGTTTATGTTCTCTCTGTAATTAAAGCTAAAGATGATAGCAATTTAACTTTAGATGACTTTTTCACTTATGATGATAATTCCTTAGAACTATCAAAACTGCTCTTTATCTCTAATTTAGGTGTCACCTCTTATTCAGGCTCAAACGGTATTGATGTTAATGTAAGATCACTTACTGATGCTTCTCCTGTGAAGGGCGCAACCGTTACCCTAAAATCTTTAGCTAATGATGTATTAGACTCCAAGTCCACCGATTCTGATGGTTTTGTTCATTTTGACAAAGCTATCTGCCAAGGTGAAAACGGACAGAGTGTTGCTACAGTTACCGTTGTAAGTAACGACGATTTCTTCCCACTGGATTTAAGAGCAAGCCCTCTGTACTTTGAAGAAGGCTTTGGTATTAGCGACAACAACGATTACAAAGTCTTTGCCTATACTAACAGAACTCTTTTACGACCAGGTGAGACTACCGTTTATCAGGCTTTAGTTAGAAACAAAGATCTGAGTGCTGCATCTCTAAAAGCATTAAAGCTCTTTATAAGACGTCCTGACTATGTCATTGAAAGAGAAATTCCTTTATCAAGAGCTGTTGAAAACAGCTTTGAATATGAGTACAAGTTACCTGAAAATGCTCAATTAGGTACATGGACTTTTGAACTTGGTTTTGATGAAAAACATCTCTTATCATCAACTCAAGTTACAGTTTCTGCCTTTACTCCATCAGCTTTATCATCTTCATTAAAAGTAAAAGATGTGATAGATAACGGTGATATCATCTCTGTTAATACGGATTACAACTATGGAGCTAAAGCCCAAGATATAGGCATTTCAGGAAGCTATAGCATTCTTCCTGACCAACATGCGGTTGATGCTTATAAAGACTATAGTTTCGGTATTGATGACGAGGCTGTAAATAATGGCAACTACACTAAGTTTGCCCAGATAGATTCTGGCAATACCAATCAAAATGGTGAATTTAACTTTACATTTAAAGCTTCAGATGAGAACTATCCTAGCAAAGTAAAATTTGATGTTTATGTATTAGATCCTGCAACAGGATCTTCTTATCTTACAAAAGAAGCAAAAGTAAAATACACCTCACCTTTGATAGGAGTAAAACTTTCTAAAGCTGATAACAAATACACCTTAAACTCTATTCTTTGCCTCCAGGACGGTAAAAGACTAGATGGAAAGGCTAGTTATACCTTATTAAAACGAAATATCTCTTATCAGTACGCTTATGTAGATGGTAACTGGAAGTTTGTAAAGAATGAATATACAGAACCAGTTGACTTTGGTGAATTTACTTTTAATAAAGATAAAGCAAGCTCTATTCCTCTAAATCTTGAGGATGGGTTGTATACAGTTGAACTTAAAAATGATAAAGCTTCAACAAAATACAACTTTGTAAAAGGTTATGTCAGTGAAGACAACGATCTGACACCTGAAAAAATCTTGATAACTCAAGATAAAGAGAGCTATCAAAAGGGGGACAGAGTAAATTTAAGCTTTGAAAGTGAGTTTGAAGGTTACGGAACCTTGATTGTTGGTAATTCTGCTATCGAAACAAAACAAAGCTTTAAAGTAAACAAAGGACACAATGAAGTAGGCTTTGACTCAGCTGATATTAAGGATACTGGTACCTATGTTTTAGTTACAGCTTACAAAGGTACAGCATCAAAATTCAGAACAGCATCCCGTGCTGTAGGTCTTTCTTATATCAAATTTAGGAATGATAGCAGATTACTTAACATCAACGCCTCAGTTGAAGATACAGTAAACCCCCAAAGCACACTTACTGTAAATCTTGATGTTGATAACAGTGATGACAATACCTATTTAAGAGCCTACCTAGTTGACGAAGGTATTCTCTCTATCAATTCTCAGAAATCTCCTGATCCTTTTGCATTCTTAACAGACAAAAGAGCTTTCTCAACCAAAGTAAATGATATGTACGCTTATGTGATGAAAGCTTTATCTAAAGACGGTCAAGGTTATGGCTCTGACGAGATGCTAGTCGGAGCTAATGCCCAAATTTTATCTAATACCACTAAATCCCTTTTGTCACTGAACTCATCAAGAGTACAAACAAAAGATGGTAAAGCTACTGTTAGCTTTGATATTCCAAACTTTACAGGTAAAGCAAGACTGATGGTTGTAGGTTGGAATAAAGATAGAGTCGGTAGCTACTCAAAAGACATTACGATTACCTCAGATGTTGTTACTAAATTAGCAACTCCAAGCTACTTACATGTAGGCGATGCTTTTGATGCTAGAGTCATGTTTGATGACCTTAAAAAAGATAAAAAAGATGTCGATTTTAAAGTTTCTTGTATTGGTGCTATAGAATGTGCACTTGATAAGAGTGTGCGACTAAAAAACAGTAAAGCTAATGAAAGAATACAACTTACAGCCTTAAGTGAAGGTACAGGTACCATTTTACTAAAGGCAAAAGCATCTAACTACACATACGAAGAAAGTTATGAGATAAAGGTTTTACCTAATAGAGGAAAAGTACTTGAAAGTGCCATTATTCCATTAAAAGTAAAAGAACAGACAACCTTTAAATTTAAGAATACCTTTAAAGATGGTACAAAGGTAAAGTTAAGCTATGGAGTAATGCCTGCAGTTTCTCCAAAAGAACTTGGAAAAGTAGCTTTTAGCTCATATAAGAGCAATTACTTTGATACCTTATCTGATCTGTCAACTCTTTTAGAGTATTCAGATAAGTATCAGGACAAATCATCAAATGAATACAAGACTTATCAGAATAAGATAAGTTCTTTAATTGACTACGTAAACTCTACAATCAATAACCAGGGGTATGTAGATTACTCATTAGTCAATTACGAAGAAGGTGGCTATGCTGCAGCATATGCTTATCTTATATTAAATAAAGCTCAAGAAAAAGGATATAACGTTAACTTTAACGTTCAAGACAAGCTTCTAGAGAACATCAGAAGAAATGCAAATTCTGATAATGAGTCTACAGCTGCCCTATGCATGTATGCCCTGACTTTGTCTTCTGATAACCAAAGTTCAACTCTTACCTTTAGATTTGATCACTCAAAATCAAAAGAGATCAATGCCTATATCTCCTATGCCAAAGCTTTTGCTTTGTATGGTGATCAAAAGAGACAAGAGCTTGCTGTTTTAAAAGCTTATGAACTTTTAAATGAAGCTGAGAATATAAGAATTTCAATTGATAAAGCAAATATTTCAAACAATAAGATTATAAATCTCATTCAGGCTCTTCAAGAATATGAGCCTTTGTATATCACTGACACAGCTTATGACAGTCTTTGTGTCTTAAATGAGTTTTTAAAGCTAAAAGGCAATAACCTTGACACAAAGAGACTAAATCAGGTTTATGAAATTGTCTCTAAAGAAAACTCTTACAGCTACAAGACACCAGCTCAAAGAGCAATGATGATGGAGATGCTTGTAAATGAAAATGAAAACAAACTATCCTTTTCAGAAGGTTCTCTACAAGGGAATAAAATCACTTTAGTCAATGACGGAGAGAGTGATACAGTTCTCAGTGCAAGCATCTATGATGTTCCTGAGAAATATGCAATCTCAAAAGACAGACAAGATATTACAGTGAACTACTTCACAACAGACGGAACAGAACTTGCAAGTCCACTTACAGTCAATGTGAATGAGGACATTATTGTACTTGTAAAGGTACATGAGAATAAGCTCTCAGGCAAGATTTCTGTCGAATCTTTGCTACCTGCTAATATGCTTTATTTAAGAAGTATCGATGCTAATGAAGCATCACAAAGATATCCTTTCTTGGGTGAACTTACTGACAGCTATGCAATCAAAATTACCAAAGGAGACAGTTCTATTATAAGTGCTAGTCAGAACAGGACAAAAGACTTGGCATTTGCTTACATCCTAAAGGGAGCATATAAAGGAAAGTCAGCCCCATTAGCGCTTACTGTTCACAATGCCTCCTTTAGAACTACATCTGAGGTAGTATTTAATGAGCAAAATACCATTGAGGTTAAGTAAGGATTTATCCCCTGATAAATGGATAAGCGTAATCAAAGGTCTTTAATTTATGCTATGGCACTTTTGATACTCTGTATCACAGGTGCCATCTTTGTGTTTGTATTCACATGCATAAATGAATTGTCTTTATCTAAATTTCACGACAGATCATACGTACTTTATTCTGATAAAGGAAATGTACTAGCCTATACCTTAAGCAGTGACACCTCAGCACTTAGATTTAAAACCACCAAAGATGAGGTTTCAAAACTCTACATAAACATGCTCATAGCCAATGAGGATAAGCGCTTTTACTCTCACTTTGGAGTTGATCCGTTTTCAATTGTAAGAGCTGCTTTTTATAACTTTAGAAACCAGAATGTAGGCTCTGGAGCATCCACATTAGCCATGCAAGTAGCTAAAAGGCTTACAGGTCACAAAAGGACTTATATTAACAAGGTAAAAGAAATGGTTCAGGCCATTTATTTAACCTTAAAATATAAAAGAGATGGTATCTTAACGCTTTACCTTACCCTTTCTCCTTTTGGAGGCAACATAGAAGGTGTAAAGGCAGCTTCATTAACCTGGTTCAACCATTTACCAAATACCTTAACTCCATCTGAGGCAGCCTTACTTACAGCACTGCCAAGAGCACCAGAGCACATTCGTCCTGATAAAAATCCAAAATCAGCGCTTTATTACAAAAACGAGGTTCTAAAGCTTGCAAATAGGGCTTTTATAATCACAAAAGAGCAGCTAAATCTTTCTTTAAAAGAAGAGCTTCCACATAAGAGATTTACCATTAGACAAAATGCACTAACCTTTGGTAACTATGTATTCAATTTAAAAAAGAGCAATACTAAAACAGATTTTAAGAGATTGGATATCATGCATGCCGATGATAAAGAGATCTTTTCAAGTCTTGATGACACTGTGCAGGATGAACTGAACCTTATCGCTGCAAAATTTGAGCAAAACTCAGATCCAAACTATGTATTAAGTGCGATTGTCTTAGATGTAAAAAGTCACACTATTAAGGGAGTGCTAGGTTCTTCTTCAAACAAGAAGACTACTGTATGTTTACCTTTCAGATTAAGATCGCCTGGTTCTTCGCTAAAACCTTTTGCCTATGCTTTTGCTATGGAAAAAGGAATGCTGCATCCAAATACGATTTTACATGACAATCAAAATCTGTATGGAACCTGGTCTCCTAACAACTTTAGCAGAAAATTTTGTGGCAACATCAGTGCTAAAAAGGCTCTTACTTATTCACTTAACCTTCCCGCTTTAGAAGTGCTTAATTTAGTTGGAGCAAACAGTTTTTCTAAAAAATTCAATTTAAATGAACAGCTATTAAAAATCAGAAACAATAAAAGTGATCTTTCAATTGTTTTAGGCAGTGGCATCATCAATCTTTATAACTTGGCAAGGCTATATGCAATGTTAAATGAAGATGGTCTGATGCATGAATTTACATATAAGAACAAGTCTGATATAAACTTACAAAAATACAGACTATTAACTAAAGACAGTGCCCGTGCTGTATTTGAAATCTTAAAAGAGACTCCAAGACCATACTTATATCCAGAGCAAAAGCTAATTTCTTATAAAACCGGTACAGCTTACGAGTTTACAGATGCTTTAGCTATAGGCTCATTAAACAATCTTACAGTAGCAGTCTCTATTAGTTCTCCGTACAATATAAAAGGAAACACTCACTACACAGGATATGACAGTGCGTCACCATACCTTTTTGAGATCTTATCAAAAAGCAAAACAGAGAAATTATATAAGGAAGACCTAAACTCGCCTTTATTAAATACTGCTCCTCCAACAGCTTTAAAAGAGCTTAATCTTACAAATCAAAGTCATGCTTTAAATCATGAGAAAAAGTTAGAAATTACCTTTCCAACAAACGGACAGACAGTGTCACCTGATAGCCATGGGAAAGTATACATAAAAACCAAAGGTCAAACAGGTGAGCTAATTATTACTGTTAACAACGAGCAATTTGAGCAGCATTATTTTGAACCTAAAAGCGAAGGCTTTTACAGTATTACTGTTATAGATGAAGCTGGTCAAACAGATACAACAAAAATAAAAGTAGAGTTTAGATAAGCTGACGTCTAAATTTTAGATAATAAGATGTAAAGTAAGAAATGAGATAGTACGGCAACAAAGATGATTCTAGTGCTCTAATACTCGGAATAGACTTGCAACTCCAAAATACAAATATTCCGTACCACAGCTCTTATTAGCTGATAATTGTCACGTCTAGAGAATATTAATCAACTCAGACTAGGCACATACTTTAAGCAGATCTACCTAAGTTAATTTCACAAAAATCGATACATATGATAGAAAAAGCAATTATATGGTATATCAAAACTTTAGTTGATGATTACAAATAAGTTTTGTATATATAGAAAAGCAAACGATGTGATACAATTTCTGCGTTACAAAATTAGCAACGGTGGTTCTATTTTTACTAATTTGGTCACTCCCCAGTTTGGTAAATTAGAACCATCAAATAAACAGAGGCATTCACTTACCTCTGTTTCTCATTGTAGATGATATTTCATCATTTTCAAGACATTATCTAAACAGCTTTAAAGTAGGTTGCTGAGGCATTATGGAATACAGCATCAAAACCGCTCTTTTCCATTGCAGCTACAACTTCATCTACAGTTCTGTCGTCATTGATAGTCCACTGCTCAAGGTATTTACCCTTATGAGCATAACCACCAGGCTCTGTTGATGAACCAGCTGATACAGCTGTAATACCAATAGGCAGAATTAAGTCTCTAAATGAAGCACTTTCTCTTGTTGAGATAGTGAGATCAAGTTCGTTATCAAAGATTCTCCATGCACTTATGATTTGAACTAATTTAGCATCATCAACTGGAGAATGAGGCTGATAGCCTCCTTGAGCAGGCCTTAGACGAGGGAAAGAAATTGAAAGAGCGGTCTTCCAATAATGATCTCTCATGTATAACACATGCATAGCTAAAGCACAGAGATCAACTTTCCAGTCATATAGACCTAAAAGTGCGCCCATGCCAACCTTATCAATACCAGCCTGACCTAATCTGTCTGGAGTTTCCATTCTAAAGCGCATATCAGCTTTCTTGCCTCCTAGGTGAACCTGCTTATAGCAACCTGGATGGTAAGTTTCCTGATAAACAGAAACAGCATCTAAACCTAAAGTCTTTAACTCAGCATATTCCTCTGTCTCTAAAGGCTGAACTTCCATTTGCAGGTAATCAGCATATTTTTTAGTAAGCGGTAACACTTCTCTAAAATATGGCATGCCTGCTCTATGAGAGTTCTCACCTGATACTAACAGGATATTGGTATATCCCATTTTATTCATTGCCTGCAATTCTTCTTCAATTTCTTGCATTGTAAGAACTACACGCTTAAACTTATTCATTACAGAGAAACCACAGTAAACACACTTGTTGTTACACAGGTTAGTAAGGTATAAAGGCAAATACATATTTACACAGCGACCAAATCTCTTTCTAGTTAACTGTGTAGCCTCTTGTACCATCACATCAAGATAATGTTTTCTGGCATTTTCACTGATTAGTGCAGCGAAATCATCAACGGTGCGAGGAGTAGTTTTATAAATTGCTCTTTCAACATCTGCATCAGTTCTTGAATCAACCAATGAGACAAACTTGTCCACATCGATTTTTGACAGCTCATCATAAAAACTCATCTTATTTCATAGCCTCTTTTAAGAATGCTTCCATTGGAGATGTTGCAACTGCTGATTGAGCCTTAACAGCTAGACCTGCTTCAAAAGCTGTTCTACCTGCCTCTTGAGCTAACTTAAAGGCATGAGACATAGCCACAGGATCACGAGAAGCTGCAATTGCGGTGTTTACCATTACAGCGTCAGCACCTAATTCAAAAGCTAAGGCTGCATCAGATGGAGCACCAATTCCAGCATCAACAATTACGGGTACATGTGACTGAGCAATAATGATCTCCAGCATAGCCTTAGTCTCTAGACCTTTAGCAGAACCAATAGGAGCTCCTAAAGGCATTACAGCGCTAACTCCGATATCCTCTAAGCGACGAGCTAATACAGGATCAGCCTGAATATAAGGAAAAACCTTAAAGCCATCTTTAACTAACTCTTCACAAGCTTTAAAAGTTTCTACAGGATCTGGTAGCAGGTATCTTACATCAGGATGAATTTCAACCTTAACCCAATCTGTACCTAAAGCTTCACGAGCTAATTGCGCAGCAAAGATTGCTTCACGGCTGTTTTTAGCTCCTGAGGTATTAGGCATTAGAGTAATACCTAAGTCTTTTAATGGCTTTACGATTTCATCAGTATGATTTTTGGTATCTACTCTTTTTACAGCCATAGTCGCAATCTGAGCACCTGATGCTTTAGCTGAAGCTGTTAACACTTCCCCTGATGCATACTTACCTGTACCAATGATAAGTCTGTTCTCAAACTCTTGACCTGCTAATACTAATTTTTCTGTCATTTCTAACCACCTGAAACCATATTAAACACATCTACTGACATACCATCTTTTAATACAAAGGTGTCAAAATCAGCTTTTTTAACAATTTTTTCATCAACAGCTACTGCCACGCCCTCGCGTGAAAGTTGCTTTGACTGAAGGAACTCATTAAGGGTTATGCCCTCTTTTAACTCTAAATTTTCTTGTTGATTGTAGTGAATTATCATAGCAAGTTACTCCGTTATTCCTTATCACCACCATTTCCACATAAAGCTAACCATTGCTTGGTTGTTTCATCTGGATCATCTGCTTTAGTAATTCCTGTAATTAAAGCTACAGAGCCTACATTAGAGGCAATTACGTCTTTTACATTAAAGAGTTTGATGCCACCAATTGCCACAGTAGGAACAATGTCTTTTATCAGATCCTGTTCTACTGAGAGCTTAAAACAGCCCTGAGGCTTAGATGGCATAACCTTTGAATTTGTCGGGAAGATATGGCCTAATGCTATATAAGATGGATGCAACTGATAGGCTTTTAGCATTTCATAGCTACCATGAGTTGATACACCTAAGCGAAGACCTGCTTTTCTAATTTTCTCAATATCAGCATCACGCAGATCTTCCATACCCAAATGAACACCATAAGCATGAGCCATAATTGCCAATTCATAGTGATCATCAATAAAGAGACGGACTTTATTGGCATCACAAAATTCAACTGCTTCACTTATCTTTTCAAAAAGATTTGGATCACTTTTATCTTTGATACGCAGCTGAATGGTTCTTACTCCATCTTTTACAAGTCTTTTTATCCAGTCAACTGAATCTACAACTGGATATAAACCTAATTTTAATGGACAGGAAGGAAATGGCTTTGATGATTCAGGAAAGCCATCTTCAAAAACTTCAGGCATTAACGACATATCATTTACTAAGCCATTATGTCCAATAGGAGGTCTTTCTTTTAGAGCATCGACATCATCAAGACTTAAAGCAGGATGCTTAATTCCTGAATATACATAAGCCTTAGCAAGGACCGCTGCATCATGGAAAGCAAATTTATTTGCAACTAAGGCTGCAAGTGCTGAGGATAATGCACAGCCACCTCCATGAGCACCTTTACCTTCAATGTATGGATGCTTCATGGTAAAAGCAACAAAATCAGATACGAAAGTGTCTTCAGCATCTTTAGACAAGATGTTGTGACCTCCTTTAATGATGACAGCACGAGCACCTTTATCAATAAAGAATTGAGCTAGCTTTTTTGTACCTTCATTTTTTAACTTTTCCTCATCCCATGAAGCTAAAGTTAATGCTTCTGGAAGATTAGGAGTAAAGATAGAGACTAATGGCAAGATCTCATCTAATCTTTGCTTTAAATCAACACTGTTAAGATCACCTGCTGTGCCACACAACACAGGATCCCAAACTACAGGCACGTCTTTAAACGTTGTCTTTAAAGCATCTAAAAGTATGGTAAGTAAATTGTCATCACTGATTAAACCTACCTTAATGGCATCAATATGATCCCAATCAGATGAAGCTAACGACAAAGACTCTTTAAAAATCTCTTCATCTGTTGCCTTAACTTTGGTAATGTTCTTTAAAGACTGACAGGTTAAAGCACTGACACAAGGTAGAGCAAAGGCCATATTATCGTAAACAGTAATACAGTCTGCAGTAATTCCCGCACCTCCGCCTGAATCAAGTCCAGCTACCACCAAAACCTTTGGTCTTTCATTATTTAGCATTGTATTTTGCCTGTAACTTACGGTTTAAACGAATAGGACAGAATCTTGGTCCGCACATTGAGCAGAAAGCTGGCTCATGAGAGTTAGCACACTCTTCAGGCATCTGTGCTCTCCAAACATCATAAGCATTCTGAGGATCTAAAGATAATGCAAACTGGTCATACCATCTAAAGTCAGCACGAGCTTTGGCCATAGCATCATCACGAAGCTTGGCACCAGGCAAATTCTTAGCTAAATCGGCTGCATGAGCTGCCAGTTTGTAGGTAATAAGCCCTGTCTTAACATCCTGCTCTGTAGGAAGGGCCAAGTGCTCAGCAGGAGTTACATAGCAAAGCATTGCAGTACCAAATGAAGCTATCATAGAACCACCGATTGCAGAGGTAATATGATCATAACCTGGAGCTATATCAGTTACTAAAGGTCCTAAAGTATAGAATGGAGCCTTGTTACAGAATTTTTCCTGTAACTTCTGATTCTCATAAACCTTATTCATAGGCACATGACCTGGACCTTCAATAAAGCATTGAACACCAGCATCAAAACAGCGTTTAGCAAGCTTACCTATGTTCTCTAATTCACCATATTGAGCTTTATCACAAGCATCTGAGATACAGCCAGGACGCAGACCATCACCTAAAGATAAAGCAACATCATAGTCATGGCAGATTTCAATTAATTCATCAAAGTGCTCATAAGCCATGTTTTCACTGTCAGTTCTCATCATGGCGCTTGCCATAATAGAGCCTCCGCGTGAAACAATGCCTAAAATTCTTTTAGCTGCATGAGGTAGCAGATCTTTTAATAATCCAGCATGAATTGTGAAATAATCAACACCCTGACGCGCCTGATCGATTACGGTGTCGCGGAATAGCTCCCAGGTTAATAAATTAACATCACCATGAGCTCTGTCTAGTGCTTCATAAACAGGAACAGTTCCAATAGGAACAGGAGATGCTCTTAAAATTGCGCTTCTTAAACCACCTAAATCATCAATACCAGTTGATAAATCCATCACGGTGTCAGCGCCAAATTTTAAGGATAAACGTAACTTTTTAATTTCCTCATCAAAACCTGATGATAATGAGGAAGCACCGATATTGGCATTTACTTTTACAGAGAAATGTTTGCCGATAATCATTGGCTCGCATTCTGTGTGATTGATATTAGCAGGAATTACAGCTGTACCTTTAGCAAGCTCTTCTCTTACATCATCAGGGCTAAAAGGCATATCGCCATCGCTTTTATAAGATTCACGAATAGCAACGTACTCCATATGGGGAGTGATTTCGCCTGCTTTTGCTCTTTCTAAAATGGTCTTTTTAACTTTTCTAGCATCGCCGTCGATTACATACGGAGCATAGGTCTCTGAAACCTTAGGTAGGTTTTTGGCATTAACATCAGGACCTTCTACGGTTGATACCAAGACACTATCGCCATTTGAAAGATTTATCTTATTAAAAGGAACTTTAATCAGAGGAGAGCTACCCTGAATAGAGATGCGTTCAATATCAGGAGTAAAAATCTTATTGGTAGTTAGGTGGGCCATTTTGCACGTCTCTTATAAGTAATTGGAATACTTGCGTGCCGAAATGAACCTTGTTCCCTACGCCAGCATTAACTGGATCAGGTAGTAACGGATTCTGTTAAAAACAGTCTCAGCCTTAAAGGCACTCCGACAAGCACAGTTATTATCTAACTAAAATGTTTACATTACAACAGTAAATTGCATAATTCCGTATTGAAGCTTTAATCCTATCTCTAAAAAAAATTATGCAATGTAAAGGTTAACACTTACTGTTTTGATTTTCTAAGATCTTGTTGATCCTCTCAAGATCTTCTTTAGTATCTACACCAGTCTCAGGAGGATTTAAAGCAACTCCTACGGCAATAGACATACCATTTTCCATAAGTCTTAACTGCTCTAGAGATTCACTCTTTTCAAGAGTGGTTTGAGCCATCTTAGAATACTTTAGAACAGTACCTGCTTTATAGGCGTAAATTCCGATGTGATGGTAGTGATCAAAGCAAAGAGAAGTAATACCTTTTTGCTTAAAGTTCTCACGCTCGTATGGAATAGGAGCACGACTAAAGAACAAGGCTTTACCGTTTTTATCAAAAACTACTTTGACGCAGTTTGGATCAAAGACATCCTTAACATTTTCAATCTTAAAGCATAAGGTTGACATATCAGCTTTTGAGCTTTCTAAAAGAGTTGCTACCTGTTTAATGTGCTCTGGGTTAATTAAAGGTTCATCACCCTGCACATTTACGATGATAGTCTCAGGATCAATCTGCATTTTTTCAATCATCTGAGCTAATCTGTCTGTACCACAGTTACAATCTGTTGAAGTCATGCAGACACGTACTTTATCCATACCCTCTAATACTGATTCAACACGCTCATCATCAATGCAGGCTACAACCATCTTTGCATCAGACTTTAATGCCTGCATGCAAACACGTTTAATCATGGGAATGCCACCTACTAGTACTAATGGCTTACCAGGAAATCTAGTTGAGGCATAACGAGCTGGAATTGCTACGATGTATTCTGACTTATTCTTACAACAGGACATAAAATTATCTACCTTCGTTACTTGAGATTAGTTCACTGTGATTAGCAACCTAATCTTACTTACCTAGTGATTTAATCTTTTCATTAAGCGATTCAAAAAAAGACTCTGGAAGTACTGCTTCAATATTTAAAACATATAAATTCTCAAGATTCAGATGAGCATATTTAACTGCATCTTTAGAGGTCATGACCACAGGATGCAGCAATGAGTGTGCTTTTAAAACCTCTTTATCAACCTTTTTATGATCACCTACATCGATAGTATCAACAACACAGAAATCACATTGCTTTAGAGTATCGTAAAAACGCTTTGGATTGCCAATACCAGCGAGTGCGCAGACGTCACAGCCTTTTTGTAAATAGTCTGTTTCACTGTCAATTTTAGCGAAAGCCTTAAGACTTACTACTGGTTTTGGTACTAAAGTCATAGAGGTATAGTTAAGATTATGACTAATACCGTTTACTATCACAAAATCAGCTTTATCTAAATGCCACTTACCTTCACGTAAGGGACCTGCTGGCAGTAACAGACCATTACCAAAGAGTCTTTTACCATCTAATACAATAATCTCAATATCTCTGTCTAAAGAGTAGTGTTGCAAGCCATCATCGGTCACGATGACATCACAACCTAAGTGCTCTAAATATTGAGCACCTCTTTCTCTTAGAGGATCGACAGCTACAACAGCGCTATCGCCAACTGACATCTTAATTAAAAGAGGCTCATCACCACATTGTTTTACATCAGTAGTTGTATTGACTGTAAGAGGGTAGCACTCAGCTTTACCGCGATAGCCTCTTGAGATTAAACCAGGCTTATAACCTAACTCTTTTAACTTTAGTAAAAGAGCAATACATAGAGGAGTTTTACCGGTACCACCTACAGAGATACCGCCTACAACAATGACAGGAGTTTTTAATTTAGTTTTTTTAAAGAAACCATTATTATAACATTTGCGTCTTACAGAAGTGATAGCTCCAAACAGAGCTGTAAAAGGTAAGAGAGGTGCTACAGCTAGGATATTTTTGAAGCTTAATTTTTGATACCAGACTTTATCTTCAAAAGACATATTAACCATCTATCAGGAATTTAAAGAATTTTTTAACAGGATCCAGCTGCAATGGAGCAGGATCTCTTACGATCCAGCGTTTTGCATTCTCATCTAAAACTAATCTATAGGTAGTTCTCAGACTTGAAATCTCTTCTGTAATCGCTGAACTTTCTAAAATTTCATCATCAATACAGTCTAGCTTTTGAGACATCTTGATAGAAAAAGTAATATCAATACACTTTTCTCCATCCTTTTCAAATACAGTTGTAGAGTTGATTATATCTTTTAATTCAACGGTACCTGCCTGAGCCTTACTCAAGCCATAAAAAGGAGTGGTCTGAATAGTTCTTAAGAGATCTTGATTATATTTAACAGTATAACCAAAAGCTCTTACTGATCCTATAAAAGGAGCTGAGATGGTAAAAGAATCTTCAGTTAACTTTAATGCTTTATGCCTTTCTAATAACTTTGCATAATCTATGACTCTTTTTAAATAGTCTTTTTTGCCGGCATAATTGGTTTCGGAATTTTTTGAGTTGTATGGATCCACAATCACAAAAGGAGCTGATACTGTTCCTTCTGTAACCGAAGAACCAGGAAGAGCCATCCAAATTATTTGTTTGGATAACTCTGAGTTGATAGCTTCAGTTAAATTCTCCGATGAAGCAACAGATTTGTCTTCACAACCGCATAGAATGGTTGAGAACACTAATGTCAAAGTTAGAGTTTTAATAAAACCTAACATAGCGACTCCTAAATTTAGTCTTTGTATAGTCCAAGGTTTGTATGTAAAGGATCCGACATCATTCTATCTGAGATCAAGACTCCCTTTTGTATATGACCTACACCTATAAACATACCATCTGTTTTGATTTGTATAGTATCAGTATAGTCTAAAGAGCAACCTTCAAACTTACAATTTTCGAGTTTTCCCTGCCTTTGTCCCTGACATAGCAACACTGCCTTATCATAAGGAATTTCAATAAAAGGCAGATAACTCATAGCCTTATCAATTGGAATTAGAAGACTGTCTAACTCTGTAAAATCAGTAAAATCTTCACGTTTGTCTGCTAACTCTTGAATGTAATCAAGAGTATGCATGGTGCCCTTTGGCAGACCGTCAACTTCGATTCTGCGCAACATGGTTACATGAGCTCCGCAACCTAGAGCCTGACCAATATCTTCTACTAAAGTTCTGATATAAGTGCCCTTTGAGCAATAAACTTCAATAGTAAAAGTATCTTCTGTCTTTTCTAAAAGTTTAATGTAGAAAATTTCAACCTGTCTTTTAGGTACTTCAACTTCTTTTCCTGAGCGGGCATATTTATATAAAGGTCTGCCATCAACTTTAATAGCTGAATACATAGGTGGAACTTGAGTAATGGTACCAATAAAAGTCTTTATAACCTCATCTACCTTTGAACATTCATCTGTGACTTTATTAGTCTGGATAACTTCACCCTCAGCATCACCTGTGGCAGTAACGATACCTAATTTACCGGTTGCAAGGTATTTTTTAGAACCTTCTAAAAAATATGAAGAAAACTTAGCAGCCTGCCCTAAACAGATTGGTAAAAGTCCTGAAGCTAATGGATCTAAAGATCCAGTGTGGCCGCCCTTATTAGCTCTATAAATTCCTCTTACCTTAGTTAGAGCTAAAGCTGAACTGATACCTGATGGCTTATCTAAAAGAAAAATACCATCAATATCTCTTTTAGGTGCACGTCTTGATTTATCTGGAATTGGCTTTTTGTTATCTTTCATATTTTATAGATGTAAAAGGTTGTTATAATTCATTCGTTACATCATACTACATGAGCTAGTTTATTTCTTTTAATAATCGACAATTATCACGAATTTTGTCACAATTTCAGATAATTAGAGCTAAAAATCTCTTCTTTTTATGAGTAATCTTCACCAGATTTAGTTGTTGCAAAAAAAATAGCGCACTTACTGCTTGATAATCAAGTCCATTTTCTTTAAAATGATCACGCTCTATGGGGGTTTTCGGTCCTCACGTACTCGATGAGGGTTCAACAGGTCAGGTCCGGAAGGAAGCAGCCAGGGTTCTTATTCGAGGTACCGTGATGTGGTTGAGACCCCCACCCATAATGAGTCTTTTCAGATATGAATTCAAATTCACTTGTCTATACCAATCTTCAAGATCTGATTGTTTCAGAACAGATAAATCGTGACAAATCACTAAAAGTGATGTCCTTTATTCTAAAACTAGAATCTCCTCAAACATACGTCACACCTTCTATCTATATGATGACAAGACCTAGAGGTTTTGGCTTGTCTTTACTTACTAATGCCACAGACAGAATTATCAGAAGAGAGAAAGATATCGTAGGCAAGATTGAAGATGAAGGTCTTCTAAAAGAATTACCTTGCAGACATACTGTCTGTTTAGATTTTAAGAATTTCAAAGCTAAAACACCTAAAGACTTCAAGCGCGGTCTTATTGATGTGCTGCAAGAGCTTTTCTGGTTTCATCATATCGAAAGTCATTTCGATACCTATATGACACCAAAGGTATATTTTACAAGGCTCTTAGAATCGCTCTACAAAAGACATCAGGAAAGTATGGCTATCATTATTGACAATTATGATAAACCTTTAATGGTAGCTGCGATGATGGCTGATAAAGAAAAAGCAACAGAAGCTAACTGTACGTATCTTGATATGTTAAACGTGATAAGACACACCGATAAAGCAGTTAGATGGTGTCTTTTATCAGGTCATACAAAATTTGCTTTAGCCTCAGAATACTCTGAAGGTCTTCCTCTAGTTGAAGATCTTTCATCTGATCCTTCCTTTGATTCCATGTTCGGTTTCACCAAAGAAGAAGTCAAAATCGTCTTTAAAAATCAGATTGATAAATTTGCAAAAGCAAAAGATATGACAGCAGAGACCTACCTTAACATTTTAGAGAAATGTTATGGCGGATTTTGTTTTTCAGATAACCTTGTAAAGGTGATGTGCCCTGCTAGCATTTCTCATTTAATGCAAAACCATGGGTTGCTGTATCCATATTCAGCCTCAGGAAATTACACATTTTTAAAATATGCTTTAAAACATAAAAATAATGACCTCTCATGGCTGTACGGCAAGGATGGTCAAGATCCTTTATTCATCTGCAGTGTTGATAAATCCTTAGAAGGTAAGCAATTAGGCTCACTGTTGATTCAATTAGGCTTTGCTACAAGTTCAAAAGTACTTGTTAACAATGATGAAGGATATACCACTTGGCGCTACAGGTTTGATTTTCCAAATTTAGATATGAGAAAAACCTTTGACATTATCACTGGTAAATGTGATCAGGAAGAGGCAAATATTCCTCTGTCTTTTGAACAAGCAGAATCTCTAGGAGAAAATGAATGAGCGTAGCTTTTTTTGACATGGATGGAACCATAATAGGTGGTGATACTAATGACATCAGTATTGCAGAATTTGTCAAAAGAGGAATTGCTAATGAGAATATTCTCTCAAGCCTTGAAGATTTTGAGCATCAGTTCTATGAAGGTACACTCAAAGTTTGTGACTTTTTAAGATTCGCTGTAAAGCCTTTAGTTGGTATGGATAAGGACAAGCTTTATAAGGTATTACATGATATTGTAAAAAACTCAATTATGCCAGTAGTATATCCTGGAGCCAAAAGAGCTATCAAATTTCACAATGACAGAAATGATACTGTAGTGATTGTTACCTCTACTATGGATTATCTAGCAGAACATATCGCAGAACAACTTAACATCAAGTATGTAATTGCATCTCCAATGGAGAAAAAAGATGGAGTGCTCACTGGTGAGATCAGTGGTATTCCTGCTTTTCAAAAAGACAAAGTTACCAGGATCAACATGTTCTTAAAAGAGCATAGCCTCTCACTTGAGGATTCATATGGCTACGGTGATACTGTTAACGACGTGCCAATGATTATGATGTGCTCACATCGCTTTGCTGTAAATCCAAATAAAGTCTTACTTGAATCTGAAGCTATTAAAGAAATGACTGTTTTAGACTGGAAGAAATAACTTTTAATTAGCTACTTTTCCTTTTTTACAGAAACAGCATTCAGCTTTCCTTCTAAGGCAGAGATCTCATACTTAGCCTGTTCTTTTTGAAGTTTCTCAGAGACTGTCTTATAGAACTTGTCATCATCAACAGAATAGAAGCGAGGGTGTTTTCTATCAATAAAAACTCTTGCAATCTGATCTTTGTAGTAGTGATGCTCAATTTTATTTTTTACAACACCTGTAAAGAATCTTGGTTTCTTGCTACCACACTCTTTATATAAAATTGCTGATTTTTTTGGCTTAACAATTTTTTCACAATTCTGAGAGCTCAAATCAAAGAGCACAATTGCATAAGCTTCAACCACAATCGGAGCATTATCTTCTCTTAACTTTGATCTTAAGATTCTAAAGCGGACAACTCTTATGATATATAAAGCTAAATATAGAGCTACAAGAAGTGTCAGAAAATAGAAATGCCCTTTATCAGGGAAGATACAGATATTGTCTGTAAAGTACATTACAGACAATAAAATAAATAACAGACAGAAGATGTAAAAAGAAAGACCGAAACCTTTTTTACACATGGTATCGACCACGTTAATGTTAAAACGTACTCCTGCCTTTTGCAGGTAGGACTGCATATACACATTAGGTGGAAGGTTTTTCAAGTCTTTCTCCTATAACAATATCCTAAATCTTAACGAGATTTAACTTCTTCCCAGAACTTCTTCTCAAGATCATTATACAGTGTTTCAACCTCTTCGTTACCCTTTTGTGTTAAGAGACTTACAGCAAAGATAACAGCTGATGAGATGATGAATCCTGGTACTAATGAGTATAAGTCAAAGAACTTGCCAATTTCCCATACAATCACGGTAACTGCACCTGCAATCATACCCCAAATTGCACCCTTTAAGGTCATCTTCTTCCAGAAGACAGAAAGCACAACGGTAGGACCAAATGAAGCACCGAAACCTGCCCATGCATAAGATACTAACTTTAAGATACCTGAATTTGGATCTAAAGCAATGATATAAGCAATTGCTGCCACTAATAACAGCATAAATCTACCAATCCATACCAACTCAGTCTGAGAAGCATGAGGTCTTACAACTCTGCGATAGAAGTCAGCTGTTAAAGTAGTTGATGCTACTAATAACTGGCATGATAAGGTACTCATAATTGCAGCTAAGATAGCTGAAAGCAAGATACCTGCTATCCATGGAGTAAATAAGGTCTGAGTTACAATGATGAAGATCTGCTCAGGATTATCAACTGTAAGCTCAGGATGTTTTGCAGCAAAGGCTACACCGTAGTAACCTACTGCTACAGCTCCTAACAGACAGAAAATCATCCAGCTGATACTGATTCGTCTTGCACCCCCCATACCTCGTACGGAAGCTGCTGCCATGAAGCGAACTAGAATATGAGGCTGACCCACATAACCTAAGCCCCAGCCTGCTAAAGAGATAAGACCAATAACGGTTGTGCCCTTTAACAGGTTAGCCATATCAGGGCCTTTTAGAGAAACTAAAGCATTAGCTTCTGAAATTGAACCTACATCCAAGATAATAATGATAGGAGTGATAACTAAAGCAAAAATCATTAAAGATGCCTGTACAGCATCAGTCCAGCTTACTGCTAAGAAACCACCGATACATACATAAAGAATGGTAGAAACAGCTCCAATAAGTAAGGCATTTTCATAATCCATACCAAAGGTCTGCTGGAATAATCTAGCACCTGACACCATACCAGATGAACAGTAAACAACTGAGAAGATTAAGATAATAAAAGCCGAAATCACAGCAGTTAAACGTAACTTATCTTTAAATCTTGCAGCAAAGTAATCAGGAAGAGTTAAAGCATCAGATGCGTTCTGAGTAAAAGAACGTAAACGAGCTGCCACAAATTTCCAATTACACCACTGACCAATGGTAAGACCAATAGCAATCCAAGCTTGGCTGATACCTGATACAAATAAAGCACCAGGTAGGCCCATTAACAGCCAACCTGACATATCTGAAGCACCAGCAGAAAGACCGGTGATCACACGACCTAATTTACGTCCGCCTAATACATAATCATTTAGAGAAGAAGTTGAGCGAGCGGCTACAATGCCAATGACAATCATGGCAAAAATGTAGACAATAAAAGTAGTTGTAGTTGTAAACATAATTAAACCAACATTTGTTAAAAGATGTGACTATTTTAACAAAATTTGCTTTTCAGACTGTAAGTTAATGAAAACGAGAAATTTATGCCCTATTAAGATCCACTTAATAAAGCATAAAAGAAAATATAGATAAGAATAAAAGCTTAGATCTTAGCCTGAGATAGATATCTCTTTACTGCATCCTGCCATGTAGGTAATGGCTTGAAGCCATTTTTAACTAACTTAGACTTATCTAAACGAGAATTAAATGGACGCTTTGCCTTTGAAAGTCCATATTCAGCAGTAGTTACAGGGATAACTTTAGTCTTTAATCCATACTGCTTGTAGAACTCAACACAGAAGTCATACCATGAAATGTAACCACCTTCATTAGTTGCATGATAGTAGCCATACTTTTGTGTTTCGCACATATCAACTAATAATCTTGCCAAATCCAAGGTGTAAGTAGGAGTACCAATCTGATCATTTACAACTTTTACAGAATCGTGAGTTTTACCTACGTTAATCATGGTCTTAATGAAGTTCTTACCATTAACACCAAATACCCAAGCAATTCTTACAATAAAGTATTTTTCTAAAGTCTTTGATACAGCAAGCTCACCGTCGAGTTTTGACTGACCATAAACATTTAGAGGAGCATAATCTTTGCAGTCAGGCTCCCAAGGCTTATCGCCTAAACCATTAAAGACATAGTCTGTAGACAGATACAGCATCTTACAATCTAATTCTTTACAAACATTAGCGATGTTTGCAGTACCATCAACATTGACCTTTCTTACTAAATCTTCTTTTTCCTCTGCTAAATCAACAGCAGTCCAAGCTGCACAATGAATTACAGCATCAGGCTTTACATTAGAGATAACTTCTCGCACTGCATTTGCATCAGTGATGTCGAGTTTTACATAAGGCATTGTTGTAACAGCAGTGCCATCAGCTACACCTGAATATACATCCTGAATGTCTGATCCTACGCCTTCATGACCTCTTGAATGAAGCTCATTCATGACATCATGACCGAGCTGACCATTAACACCAGTTACAAAAAACTTCATATAAACTCCTTTTACTATGAGTTCTTCTTTAAAACTGTAAATTAACCTTTAATTTTCAATTATAGGTTTTATAAGACTCAAAATCACTAAAACGAAGAGAGCTAAAACCTATACAGAAAACCTAATAATTGTGTTCTTTACTAAACATCTTTGGAGACAAAAACAAAGCCTGCAAAACAGTAGTCTTATCATTTTCAAGCACCTGTCCCCATAAGAAATACTCATAACCAAAGCTGAGATCTTGAGGGACCTTCACACCTTCAAATGACACAAAGATAGCTTTTTTAGAATCATCGGCGAATTCGAAGATGTCATCTTCAAACTTTCTGACAAACTGACCTCTTAATAAAGCATAGTCTCCTGTCTTTGCTGATTTTTTAAGACCGGCAATGGTGTTAGGAGGAGAAGGTTTTGGCATATGCTCTTGCTCAAGAGCATGCTCATTATCATGAGCATTACTTACTAAAGCAAAACTGCTCATAAAAATAGCTGTTGAAAACAAATTTAAGTATCTTTGAAATTTCATCAAATACTCTTCTAATACTAGCTAATTCTGCCTAAATTTAGTCTGAGTCGCACACACAACTATCTTGAGCTGAATCTTTTGATTCTGTATCACATTCTTTGTTCTTTGAGTTATTGTAATCAATCTCAATATCTACAGGCTCAGGCATACCACAGAATTTAGTAAATCTGTTTAAGATTGCACAGAATAATTCTGTTTCCTTTCTTGTATCATAAGCTGCACCATGAGCACAGTTCTGGTCAAAATCAACATGAGCAGCATAACAGGCCTTTTGCAAGACACTCTGACCTAACATTAACATTGATAATGATGCTGTATCGATTACAGAGAAAGGATGGAATGGAGATTTTGAAGCTGCCTTTAATCGGTCAATTGCAGCAAAGATAAATGAATGGTCAAAATGAGCATTATGACCTACTAAAATTGCCCTCTTGCACCCCTGTTCTTTAAGTTTCTTCTTAATAGCTTTGAACATAGGTAATAAAGCATCTGGCTCTGTCACAAGATTTCTGCTTTCATCAAAAGGATCTATATGTAAAAAATCAATATTCTTTTGGCAAATTTCAGAACCTTCAAACGGTCTGATATTAGCGCTATAAAGTTCATCAGGTACAAATTGACCATTTTCATCAATCTTTACAGTCATCATAGCGACTTCAATCAAAGCACTCTTTTTAGGATCAAGGCCTGCAGTTTCAACATCCACTACAACAGGTAAAAAGCCTCTAAATCTGTCTTTGATGGTTAATTTATTAGATATATCTTCCATAACATAATTTTACGTAAATTAATTTTGACGATATTTTAAGACATAACAGAAAAAATTCCAAAAAATAACTTTAAAACGCCGTAATCACTAAGACTTGTGATTTGAAACATGATTGATGGTACAAGTCTCTCTTGCAGATAAAGCTACTGTAGAAGTATCTTATTTTGCAAAAATGGCTTAGATAAAATTAGAAGAGAAACACAAAATTAAAAAATTAAGTAAACCTATTGCACAAAAACAAAAAAAGTCTTTTTAAATCTTTAATCTAGTGGTGATTTACAGCTATAATTTACTCTATAAAAGATACAATTAAAAGCTCTGTTTATTCAGTGTTTTTGCCTTTATATGGATATGATAATAATCCATATTTGTGACGTTGTTTTTTTCTTTTGTAAAGAACGGAAAACAAAGGCATGACTTTTGCTTTAACAGAATATTATAAATAATGATGACTTATTGACTGTTACCCACGGTGAATAATTAACATCTGGCATTTGCTTGCACTAAAACACATAGGTCAACTATGAAACTTAAGCATAAATTAATCGTTTCTTTAGCTGGTGGCTTTACAGTATTAGCCTCAGCGCTATGTTTATATAATCAGACTGCTATATACGACAATGCGATAAAGACTCAGTTTGAAAATCATGATGAGGTATTAGGGATCTTTAGTTCATCTTTAGAGAACTATGCAACTTCTAGCATTGAAAAAGAAAAGTTAAACTTCATCAACAGCATTTCGAATGTTCAATATGAAGCTTTGGAGAAGTTTCACCAGACCTACGACAAACAAGATCTTTTAGATTTTGCTACCTTTACTTATTTTGCTCAATCAAATGCTACCAATCAGTTATTTGAAACATCAGTAGAATTACCTGATTCTGATAACTGTATGGCTATATTGAATATTCCAAAATCTTTTGAAGACAGCATTAAAGGTTCGTTAAAGGATAACGGTGTAAAACTTGATAATTACTGGTGTAAGTTATCTGAAGGTAAGAAGTTTATCGGCTACAAGATCGAAAACGTGAATGACAAGAATTACCTGTACACAGAAAAACTGCAGGCAAACCAGATCTTTACACCTATGTCTTTTAAAGATGCTATCACTAAGATTGCTTTAAACGATATTGTAAAAGACGGTAACACCAAGGTCACTGTAGTGGATGACAGCTTTAAAGTTGTTGTATCAAGTGATAACAAATTTAAAGCTGGCGAAATACCAGCATCATTCTATAAACAATCCAAAGAAAAAGAGTTGCAAACTGAGCTTTCAAATAATGATAACAGAGAAAAGCTTTGCACCATCAAATACATCAAAGATTATGATGTTTATGTAGTGGTTGAGACTATCAAAGGCACCATCATAAAGCCTGTAGTTTACTTTAACTTCATTATCTTAATCTTAAGTGCACTGTTAGCATCTTTACTGATTTTTGCTTTCTTGAAGTCTTTAGAAAAGATTTCAAGTTCAATAACCACTCTTACCAACAATGTTGACGTAATGGCAGCAAATGTTTTATCCGGTAAAGCTAAGATGGATGAAATCACCGAGAAGATCGATCCTTCAAAGCAGAACTATGTAAAACTAAAGAAACTAACAGAATCTATAAATTCTCTAGGTCGATCTATCTGTGAGAATGTAGCTTCAAAAGAACAGGAAATAGAGACTAAAGCTAAAAAAGATACTTTAGAGGCAACCGAGAATGCTATCTATACCATGGTAAGTGATGTCCACAAAGATTTAATGCCAGATGGTTCAGATATGCCAGCATCTAGATTTTTGGATATTGCATCATTCATCATGCCTTCTAAGAAGAAGCCATCAGATTTCTATGATGTTTTCAGAGTTGATAAAGATAATATTGGTATTGTTTTTGGAGCATGCTCTAAGAGCGGTATTGCAGCAACTAATGCAATTACCCTGTGCACAAGCTTTATTAGAAAGTCATTTACTGAGGACAATAAATTACCAGGTGAAACCATCACTGATTTGAACCATATCTTAATGCAAAAGAAGAGAGAGAACTTTACCATCTCGATTTTTGCCATGATTTTAAGCGAGTACACCGGTAACTTTATCTTCTCTCAGGCAGGACTGAAGTCACCTATTGTGGTTCATGAGCACAAAGGACAGTCAGTTGAACCTGTTGAGACTCAGCTTGAGCTTTGCTCTGATAAACTAATCGTTTATGTAAACTCAAAAGGCAAGTTCACCTATCTTGATAGTATGGTATTTGCTGGTGCCGGTATCAAAGACATTGTAAACAAAGATAACGAGCACTATGGTCTTGATAGAGTAATTGAAATTTCAGAAAAAAATGGCGAAAAAAGTGCCTATGATCAGTTAATTGCTCTTTATAAAGACAGCAAAGAGTTTAGTGAGGATGCTGATAACGATTTAGATGTCTGCGGTATCGCCATCAAGAAGAACGCTATCAACAAAGAGTTTGATGAATAATTAACACTCACTCTAAAAAAGCTCAGAGTAAAATCTGAGCTTTTTTATTTTCGCTGATAGACACCATAAAGATTGAGTAAGAGATTGAAGAGAGCTTGATGAGAGTTCTTCTTTGTATCTGTTACTCATATCTTATCTGCTGTTGTAGAGCCTTGAACCTAATTTGAGCTGATACAAAAAGAGCTCAGGATCATTAAAATGCTGAGCTCTTATCTCTCGGATTTTGTAGAAAAGTATGCCATAAGAAAATGTAAAAAACTAAAAAACCGG
>ERZ1024427.6-NODE-6-length-135764-cov-74.053666_pt1 | contig 135764 bp, 137 predicted proteins | sample MGYA00520783_ERZ1024427 | MGnify/ENA primary metagenome ERZ1024427 (study PRJEB33242, sample SAMEA3444285) | Homo sapiens | biome: Host associated; feature: Gastrointestinal tract; material: Stool | place: Uganda | collected 2011-01-01 ...
CTGTATATGCCATAGATCACCTCGTTTAGGTGTCCAGGATTTTGTCCGCATCCCCCTTTTACAGCTCCAGTTTAAATCAGAACAAAGAACCGTAAAACATAACTGACTACTAATTCAGTATATTGATAAAAATCTCTCCAAAGAAATTCTCTGGAAGTAAATCTGACAAAAATAAAAGAAGAGACAGCTAAGTTTGGTATTTATTGCCCTGAGCTGAACTCTATAAACTGAAGCTTTCAGGTTTATACATTTAATTCACATGATTGTTGCCTTTTAACCTGTCATTACAGGCAAAAGACGTTAAAAACATTATATAGAAATCTCTACCATGGATCATAAAGCAGATTTGATCAGGACTACTGAACTGAACCTTAGGATGATTGCATAGCGATTTAGTAACAGAACTAGAAGAGCAACATTAACAGTAAAAAATCAAAGGGACACTTTAACCACAACAGCGTAACAAAGTGACCACGTTATTCTTTTGTCTTAAAAAAACAGCCTTACTTATAAACAAACTTACGTAAATTCATAGAGTTATCTGATTGTATGAAGAGCAAAATTATTTTTTATGTTTTTTAAATTATTTGCTTGACAGATCGCCGTTCTCTATATAGAAAGCTCTTTACTGGCTGGACCTTCTGCTTTTAGTAACAACTGCTGATATCTGCCCAGATGTAATTTTCTGGTAATAAGTAATGAACCGTACTCATCACAATGAATAATTTTAGCTATACACCTTTGCTTGGAAACAAAGACTACCCAGTCATTACATTTGGTGACGTCAATCTTTAAATACTCATTAGCTACTTTGGCTAAACCGTAATAACCATAGCGTAAGTCTGTTGGTGCCACCACTAAGGTGATTTTTCCTTTACTTAAATCAATGTCCATTCTAGTGTTGCTCCAAACTTCTTAATAACTTTGCTACTGAATTTTCAGGTGAGGAAGTATTAAAACTGATGCTCTTACCGCCACTGAAGTTAATGGTTATGGTTGTTTGTCTAACAGTTTTTTCTGAACTGCGTTTTTTATAAACAGTAGGCTTAAAAGCTTTAGCTGGTAGTTCTAATACCTCTACCTTTTGCTCTTTGATTTTGTCACAGGATACTTTTGATGTTCCGGAAACTAATTCTCGGTATTGAATCTTTTGGATCCTGCTACTCATTACTTTGTAAGAAGGAACCGTAAAGTTATCAGATGTTGCCATCTCAGACAGTATGCTTTTGAAATCTTCGTTATAAAAGGCTGTCTTTGTTTTGTGTGATAAGACAAATCGCTTTGTAACCGTATCCCAATCAATATAATTGGTTAGCTCTTTAAAAGAACTGCTATGGTTGTAATTTGATTGTACGTTCATATGACCTCCGTTGATCTGTTGAAGGTCATTGTCGAACTTTTAAATTTTTATCTCAGCTGGGTCTTGGGAAAGTTACGCAAGAAAACATTGCTGATCCTAGTTGTAAACTAAATGCTCCCCGAGTACAAATTGTGTGATCCTATATTGCGCAATACGCACTCAGATATTCGACACTGTGCATTGGATCTTCAAAATGATCACCACTTAGACAATATGAACGAGACCTTCGCTGAAATGTAGAAACGTGGATTTACCGTGTATACTGTGAATGTTATTTAACAGAATCGCGGAATTACCGCATACATATAGGAAGGTCTCTGTAATAAGATAGTATATATTGGAATGGATGTCCATACCTCAAACTACACATTATGCAGTATTGATCCTGGGTATGGTGTTAAAAAGGATAACTACTTTGCTGAAGTGCAGTTTACCAATAACTTTGTATCAAATGTAGTCAACTATGTAAGCAAATTAAAGAAGAAGTTCAAAGACTGCATACAACTGACATGTCAAGCGTCAGACATATTTTTATTTCGTGCGTAGGCTCTAGATAAAATGTGAGCATATTCACAATGAAATTTACAAAGAACGCTCTGTCTGTAAAGTCAGAGGATGTTAGAATTATTTCAAGAATCAAGGGGGTGGGGGGGGGCTGAACAGTTCCTGTTTTTTAAATTATTTGGTGGACAGATCGCCATTCTCTATATAGCTCAATGTCAGTCTTAACCCTCAATGTTTGCCATATTATCTACTTAATATTGAATTAACTTTATTAACAATACGTTCATCCAATGTAGGAGATATTTCACCTGTTTCAAATTTAATTTTTGGTGTCAATAAGCTTGCCTTTGGTAATGATATATTAAAAAGGCAAGGTTCAGAATTTCTTAGCAAATCCACGTGTTCGTCCAAGTCTTGAATATTCTCGATATATGAAGATTTTATGCCATAAGCTTCTGAAATTTTACAAAAATCAGGAACCGTATAACCACCAATTTCGGCAGTTGCTACAAATCTATCTCCGTATAAAAAATGTTGTGTTTCACTAATTTTTCCTAACACGTGGTTATTCATTATAAAAATTTTGATTGGAAGTTTTTCTCTTTTTACAGTTTCTAACTCCTGAATATTCATCTGAAAACCGCCATCTCCACAAATGCAATATACAATTCCGTTATCTGTCGCTATAGATGCTCCAATTGAATATGGTAAGCTACATCCCATAGCTCCAAAACCACCGCCAATAAGAATCCTTCCTTTTAGTCCTTTAAGATGCAATGATTGAGCAGCCCAACATTGATTCATTCCAACATCAACTGCTACTATCGGATTTTTAGGCAAAAGAGAAGAAATTTTTGATATGGCTAAATTTCCTGGTTGGATATCAAATTTTTTTAAACACTCTTTAGCTTCTAAACATGCATTCTTCCAAACAGAATAGTCACCAACTTTCTCGGACAATAACATTCGCAAAAAGTCTCTTGCATCTGTATGGAATTTTTTTTCTCTATTTTTTATATTTCTACTTAGTTCATACTCATCAATATCAGCTCTTACTAAATCTGCATTTGGAGCAAATCCAATTGGGTTCCTGCCAACTTGTCTGATTCCTAGTCTTGCACCTATTGATACAACCAAATCGCAATGATTTAAAATCATATTGGCTACTCGATTTCCATGAGTACCAATGAATCCAATATGAAAATCATCCTGAGCTAAATCAACCCCATTGAGAGTTGTCAAAATTGGAATATTGCATTTTTCTGCAAACTCATAAACCATATCAACTGCATTCGCAGATCTTACTCCATTACCTATCAGTAAAATGGGCTTGTTGTATATTGAGTGGAAAATCAATGATAACCCCTCCCTTTCTTCCTAAAGTTGCAATATTATAAGCTCGTTCTACAATATCAGGAAAGCCTTCACAGGTATTTGCTGTTACTGAATATTTTGAAATATTTCTAGTCATAGAAACTAGATCCATTTCCTGAAAGCCATTTTGCCTTATGCCTGAAAAACCTTTCATTTCATTTGTGGGAACATTTCCACAAATTCCCATTACAGGACAACTATCAAACCATGCATCAGCTAACCCACTGATCCCGTTTATTGCTCCAGGTCCTGATGTAGTGAAATAAACTCCAAGACCACCTGTTGTTCGAGAGAGTCCGACAGCAGCTAAAGCACAACCTTGCTCGTTATAGCAGACATGAATTTTTATTTCTTCTTTTCTTTTGTACAATGCATCCATGAAAGGAATAATGTAGCCTCCAGCGTAGCCGAATATATGAGATACTCCATGTTCTATTAGAAAATTAACCAAATATTCAGAACAGTTCATCAATTTTTCCTCTTAAAATGTCATTTACAGTCTGTTTTCTAACCAAAATATGAACTCCAGAAGAATATTCTCTGTGTACAGCCTTAGAAATGACTTTTGCAAAATCTTTAGGATCTAATAAAGTGTTTTGATCTTCATTTGGATATAAACTCTTTCTCATTTTTGTTTTTGTTCGACCAGGAGATATGGCGACTGCATATAAACCATCATCAGCCCAACATTTTGTAGCCATTACAACTGCAGCTTTTGTTGCGCAATATTCGCTCCATGTTGCATGTTTTTCTACAGCAGCTGCGCTAGTAATATTAACTATATCCACTTTGGGATTATACTTCAAAGAAATTTCTGAACAAAAAAAAGTTCCCAATAAGTTAATGTCAATATGTTTTTTTGTGTTAGAAAGATTGGATTCCCTTATTGACTGTGGTACAACGTAACCTGCATTATTTATTAACACGTCAGGAATAAATTTAGAAATTGCATTTTCTATACTTTTCTCATCAGTTACATCCAATTCAGCTTTTGGTGGAGCGTAAACTGTGTAACCTTCACTTTCAAGTTCAAATTTTATAGCTTGCGCAATATCTCCATTTCCACCAGTTATTAGAACTTTTTTCATTTATTCACCATCATTCTTTTATATATTGATTCAATAATATCTAAATCTCCTGGGTATGTTACCTTGTATAGATTTGTTTCTGTTTCGATAAAGTGAGCCCTTATACCATGAAATTCGTACATTACTCTTGTTTCATCTGTCATATCATTAAATTTTCCACTTCTGTAAGCTGATAATAATAATTTATAGTCAAATGCTTGGGGAGTTAAGAGTTCATATAATGAATCTCGATTGATATATGTTCCATTTCTGAATATAACAGTGTTAACTAATGGTCTTACAAAAGAACATGATGGGTGAGAATCTTCGAGCAATTGTCTAATTTGTTTTTCTGTGACCATTGGTCGAGCAGCCTCTAATATGACAACTCTATCCGTATCAGATGGAATGGATTCTAAACCTTTTAGAACTGATTCTGTTCTGGTTACTCCGCCATGTATATCTTTTCCTACTACGATTATATTCTGTTTTCCAACTATTTTTTTTGCGCATTCATAAGCGTAACGCCATAAGGGCTTATTGTGAAAAATAACATCTTGTTTTTTTTCTTTGTACCTTGTTCCCTTTCCGGCTGCTAATAGTATTGCAGAATATTTCATATTAACCTCTATAAATAATTCGATTTTTGAAAATCTACTCTTTAAGTAACTGTTATGAACGAGACTATGTTAAGTAAATTTTTTTGTAACTATTCAGAACCCTTACCCAAAATAATTTTAGCATTACCGGAAAAAGCAACAGTTAAAGCATCAAATGCGTTAATACCATGCTTGTTTCCGGTACTGATGAAAGACATTACTTTGATGTAGTTCTGAGCACCTTTAATACTTCTAAAACATCCTGAGACTTTTGTCTTTGTTTTTACATTGCGAACATCACGCTCTACCTGATTGTTATCAAAAAGCACGGCAAAGTTATGTGCAAATCGGTACACGTCATTCTTGAAAGCTGCTTCCTATGATGATTGAGCTTTGACTGAAATCCCCGGAGATTAACGAGCGTCTGTGTATCGCTGTTCTCTATATACCATTCAACTATTATGAAACGTTAGGGAGGTCAGAGTAGGCATACTCAACAAGAGACCGGATATATAGATGCATTTACTACGTTATGAAAAAGTTATCAAAATCTCTTGTACGTTCAAGTGGAGCCACATATAAAGATCTCACTACAGTTGTGAAAACAATAGGAGTTAATCGGTTGAACTTAATTTCATAAGTTCTTGTGTATGTTTAACACTCCAAACATATCTTTAATTTTATGACATCCTTTTCCTGTATTAGACTCAAATTTTGGATTAGGAATCATCCAGTCATCATTGTAATTACATGATAGGTATTCTTCTGCATTGGAAGGAACAGTTACCATTCCAATGTCAGTCATAATTATTTTTGTTCCTTTGTACTTACCGTTGTTAAGAATATATGCAGTCCATAAATTTTCTGATGGATATTCAACGTCTTGAAGTTTATCATATGAATAAAAGTATAGATTATCGTTTATAATAAAATGTCCAAAAAAGTCAATTTCGACACCTTTATTATTTCTATAAGTTTGTTCTGTAACTTTATTATCAAGCAAAAAATCACGAATTTTTTTATATCCAATTTTAGCTAATGACGTTTCAAGAATTTTCCAGGAATTTTGATCATCAATGATTACTCCATAATCAATGTCGTAATCATTTTTAAGAAGTCTTTTTTCTCTTATCAATCCTAAAAGTGTACCGCAAGTAGCAAAATAAACTAGACCAGTATTTTTTAAGCATGATTCCAGTTCTTGTACGATATTAGGACCGTGTTTTTTTATACTGTTAATTTTTTTTCTTTGCAGTTTGTTAATTTTTGCTTGTTTATAAATTTTCAGTAATTTTTTTAAAAATCTATTACTGTTTACAATCTTTTTTAAAAATTTTTTCACAATCATCCTCTAATTATTTTATGTTTTAGAATGTTTTTTAAATAAATATAAGATTTATTTTTTAATATAGCTGACAAGGTAATATAGATTGTTCCACCAACTAAAATTTGAAAAGTTAAACATAACGCATTATTTTTGATTACTCTCTCAAGAGAAATAACAGATATTAACATTATCATAGACATTATTAAAGATGGTAACGCATCTCTGATATAAATCAAAAAATCGAAACCAATATACTTACGTACAGGATAGACATTAAAACAAAAAGCTATTATTTCTCTTACAACTAAAGTCCAGGCAATTGCCTCTATACCGTAACGTATTGCTATTATTGCAATAATTATATATATAGTTTTTTTAAGCAATTCTATTTTTAGAGTAACATCACTTCTTCCTATTGCTTTTATTTCCTGAATTAGAGTGGTTCCAAAAATTCCGATAACAGCTGCAATACATGAAATTCTTACAAATGGTACAGCAGGCAGCCATTTTTCAGTCATTAAAACAATAATCATTTTGTCCGCAACAGCTATCATACCAAACATTAGTGGAAATACAACATATCCCATAATCATTAAGCATTTTCTTCTGATACGCTTAATTTCTTCAATATCGTTACTTAATGAAAAGGCAGGAAATAATACTGCACTAAGTGAAGAGTTAATATTGTTATTAACTAAATCTGGAATTTTATTTCCCTGTGTGTAGTACGCCAGATCAGCTGGGGTATAAGCTTTTCCGATGATTAAAGCATTTAACTGATTAAATACCGTCCCAATAAAATCAGTTGCAAGAATTTTCCAGCCGTACTTTATAAGTGGTTTTGCTCGTTGTATTGAAAATACAAAATTTGGGTGCCATTTATTAACTAAAAATAAAACGGAAGTATCTATAACTGAATTAGTAAGATATTGGGCCACTAAGGACCATACACCAAATCCTGAATAAGCCATTGAAATACCGACTACAGCAGATACCACTGTTCCAATTGAAGTTGCAAAGAAAAATTTTCTAAACTCCATTTTTCTTGAAACATATGCGTATTGAATTGAATTTACTGCAGATACAGGTAATTTTATTCCTAAGACTCTTATCACAGAAGTTAATAGTGCATTGTCATAAAAATATGCAATAACAGGAGCTAAAAAGAATAAAACTAAATACAGGATCAAGGATAAAATTAAATTGCACCAGAATAATGTTGAAAAATCAGTATCATCAGCATCTTTTTTTTGAATTAAGGCTGTTCCCAAGCCACTTGTAACAAAAATCTCAGCTATAACAGTAAAGATATATACTATGGCAACAACACCATAGTCATCAGGCATTAATAACCTGGCCAGAATAATGGATACAACAACTGATACAACCTGTGCAGCTATCTTTTCACTAAAGCTCCACATCATACCTGAAACTATTTTGTTACCCTTCATTTGGCAGCCTTTGTTCCATTCATCTTCAATTTCAATTTTACCAAATATCTATACGCAGAATAATCCACACTGGTGCACTTCATTTCATGCTCATAAAAATACGCTTCATCGTGAGGGTTGTTCTTAAAGTAAACATCCCCTTTAGAACGTTTAACTGCATACTCATTATAAGATTTTGTGAAATAATGATTTATTTGAATTGGAAAATCAAGACTATCCGCTTTGTTATTGTCTGAAAAACTTAAATGGCCAAAAATATTTACAGGAGGAATATCAATTCCTTTGTAGTTAGCCCAAAAGTTATGATGAAGACAAGAATTTCTCTTTGAAGAAAATTTAAAATTAAACGATGTGTTATAGAAACATTTTCCAATATCACAATATTTTGGCCAGCAGACTGTAAAATTCTCACATACAAGATTATTTAGATCTCTTTCAATTCTTCCTGAGGTACCAAATAATCGCCAGTAGATCTTTACTGCACCATTTCTTTTTTCAAAAGGTTTTAAAAATGAATAAATATCATTTGTAGATTTTGGAACGATAAACTCATCTACATCGATAAAGCCAAGCCATTTGGTTTGGCCTGAATAGTCTGAAATGCATGAATTATAGCATTCCATCTGCTTCTGGTTATAAGGCCATTGAGTTAAAGTAACTACACCTTTTTCTATGTATGGAGCCAGTACAGAAAGGTAGTCATCTTCAGAATTATTGTTATATAAATAAAAATGTTCAATTCCTGCAATTAAATTAAACTCTATCCATTCTTTAAGATAAGGAGCTTCATTTTTAAATATAGTACAAACTGCAACGTTGTATTTCTTTTGTGAGGTCTGTTTATTTACAAATAAATATATTAACCAGTAAAAACAGAGTAAAAGAATTTTTTTTATAGATTTTAGATAATCTGCAAATCTTTTTTCTTTTGGAGTATCAAAAATAAAAAATTTGTTAAATTTAATCATAAAAGATCCTTTTTCTACTTAACTTGTCTCTATCCATCATCTTTATCTGATTTAAGAATATTATTACTAAAAACAAAACATGCTTAACTTGAGCACATTAATATTTAACGGTAGATTTATACTTTAAACTCCAGTAGCCAAGCCTTGCTGATGTTCTTTGACAATTTGTTTTTCTCTTTTAATCTGTGATTTTAAGGTACATCATGGAATCATCAGTTCAGTTTCAAGAGTTGGAGCAGTATGCTAAACAGCATACTCGTTTTTCTGCTCCCGCTGATTCTGAGCCAGATTTTAATGAACAGTATGTACAGGCTCTTCATGAGAGAGGATATACTGAGGATGATGCATTCTTTGATGACTACATGTATCAGGTGGAAACAGCACGAGACAGAGCTGAACGATTCCTTAAAAAGAGACCTCTTACCACAGCCATTATGGTATTGCGTAATGACATAAGACGAAAGTACGTTCAGTTTGATGAAAGAAAAAGTGACTATGTCATTTACACATCTGATGTGGTACTGCTTGTAGTTATGCTGTCATCTCTATATGGCAACCATGACTGCAGAGAACATGCTTAGTTCTACTTTATCTACAATCCAATCCTTCAGTACATCATAACTGATATGCCATCACCTAAATGGATAATATCAGCTGAAGAGATTAGGTTCTTTTTAAAGCTGATACCTGATGATGAGTTCTCATCAATGTTCAGACAGTACTTTTCAGATGCCAGAATTGAAGCTTATGAGCTCGTTCATAACATAAATAATGAAGACGACGATGTATCTGACTTCCGACACCTTTTAGGAGGTGACGGACAGGAATTACGTTCATCATTCAGAAGAGGTGAAAAGAGCTGTAAAAAGAAAGGAGCCCACAGAGTTAGTCTTTATGACTGCAGTGCACTCAATGTCATAAGCTACAGTATGGTAAAAGCCAAGAACAATGAGGTATCAGCCTTTATCGAAATGATTGATAACAGTTCATTACCTCAAGACAGTATCTTTTATGCTGATGCCATCAATACTACATCAAAAATGATTGAGTTTCAAAACTCAAGACACTTTGACTACATCATGGCTGTTAAAACCAACCTTTCAAACAGACCTGTAGTTATGGCAATGGAGAAGTACATATCAGAGCTTACTGATAAAACTCAGAACACCGGTTCACATTACCATGAGGTAAGAACAGATAAGGAAGGCTCACGTATTGAAGGGAGAACCTACGATATCGTTTCTGTAAAATCTCTTTTAAAAGCCATGGATGGCTTAAAAGATAAAGATGGTGGAGATATTCTTACTAAAGAGGATATTTTACCTAATATCAGGACTGTAATAAGAGTTTATAAGGAAGCTCAAAGGCACCTTAAAGACGATAAAGAAGATGGTCGTAAAGTTCCATCCACACTCTATTTCATCTCAAGCATTCCATTTACTGAAGAAAACTGTCATCAGACAGTATTCTCCGTAAGAAGCAGATGAATGTACGAAGCACATCACAACACCACTGATACAGTTCTGTTACAGGATATGCAACACTGCTGTGATGAAAATCATTTAGCATCTGTCATTAATCTTAACTCCATGTTTTATAACGTCATTTCCTTTGCAAGAGAAAGATATCCAAACAAGGGTATGACAATATTGAACACCGTACTAAGGAAACTGCAAGGAAAACTCCTCTTATCTCCTACAAGATTAGCTTTAAAATATTTGAGAACAATCCTATGTTAGCCTTAGCCTACCTCTTGGAGTACTTTGAAAACCAGCCTGTGGAAGTCTAATCAAAACAGATATTCAATCCAATCAGAACCGAGTACTCAGTTCTGAGAATTTCCTTTTGTCAGAACTGACATTTACCCTTAAAATTCAAAAAAAACACATTGTCAAAGAGCATCACATCAGGTTTACTGATGTTTTTTAAAACAGTGAACTTAAGCTATTTTATTTATCATGATTGTCATTGAGACGATACAATTAATGCTTAGCTGTCATTTCTTCAAGTATTAACTGAACTATATATTCCATCTCCCCCCCCATAGCGCTGGTCACATGGCAATGGAAGTATATTTTTAGCTAATTTATACTCAATATCATCTGCAGGGAGGATTTTAATAATATTTTTCCATAATGTTGGTATATAAATCTTCTTTTTTTAGAAGCTTCTCTCTGATTTTGTTCCCCTGCTTTAACAGAAGTGGGTACATATAGGGACCAGGTGGAAGCACAATATTTAATTGATTAACTGTCTTTAGTCTCTCGTGCAAAAACTTAAAATTCTGTTCTTGACACTTTTTTACATATCCGTAGTCAACACCTCGAACATATTGTGGGTTAGTTTTGACATTTTTCGTAGCGGAAGACTATCAATTAGATTTTCATTTTTAAGATTCAAATTGTAAAATTCATTGGCGAAACATTCTAGACGACCAGCTAAAAAAAGCAAGTCTATCGTATGATTTGTCATATGGAATTGATTCTGTAAGAATGCAATCAGTATATAAATATGCTTCATCTGGTACTCCAAAAAATTTTCTGCAAGTGTAGATTGTATCTAATCCTTTGATTGGAGGAGTATAGAAGGCTTGCACATTATCTACAATAAGATTTGAATACTTTTTAGAAAATGCGCGAATCTCATCATTGCTGTATTGACCGTAATAATTAATGAAGTAGACATAATCCTCAGGATCTTCTATATGGCTAAATATTGGAGTCAAACTGATATCTACAGGATAATATGAAATATCAACATTCTCTTCTAAACAGGTATCTGAAATCACAGAACAAAGAAACTTTGGAAGCCAGATTTTTTTGATTTTTCGGGCCCGTATCAAGTATCGCAGACAATTACGTGCACTGTTAAGCGCAATTCCACTACTATGAAATTCGTTGCCACTATTCTGCTCTAATTCTAAATAACCGCCAATTTCTTTCATCTGTGCCGTCCTAAGGCATATTTTTATGTATGCAACTAAAACTTAAGAATAACTCCTTATGATACGGTGTTATATACACAAAGCCTTATTCTTTATCAAGTCATGCGTTATAACGGTACCATTTTTCTGTATAGGATATTCGTAATTTATTTAAATAATCTTTTAATAATCCACTCAACAGTCAATTTCGGAAAATATCTGCAAACTTTCGGGGTTTCTTTTCGAATAAGACATTGTATGACATCATTTCTGCTTAGATTTTCGGCTAAAGATTGTCTATACATTTTTGTGTCGACAGATTTAATATCAGTAAAAGTCGTCTCTTTAGGATTTATTATAATTTTTTGTAATCCTTTTGCAAATTCAGCAGGTGTTAGAACTTGTCCTTCTAACATTTTCTTTTTTTCTTTAAAATAATTCTCATCCTCAAGTAAACGTCCTATTTCATCTATAAATTTTGATTTTACAGTGAATATTTCATTTAAAACATTTTCATTTTTAAGTAAACCAACAGCATCATCATCCCATTCTCGTTTTAATGTAACAGGAATACATCCTGATATGGCAGCATACTGAACCATAAGTCCACCGCTAATAGGATATGTGTTTAAAAATAAACGAGAATGTTTCATTACTTCTATTAAGTCACTTCTTTCTGATAAGTGAACTACTCTTTGAGGATACTTTTTTTTCAGAGAGTCAAGCTGTTTTACTGTGTCATTGCTTAAATACATAAAAGCAACATCATTATGTTTATCAAGCAATGATTCAACTATATTATAAAATGTATTGTTATTATCTAATGTTTTATATGTAGCTCCGCCACTTAAGATTACCTTTTTGTTTTTAATTAATTCAGGAAACCCCTGAAATATTTCATATTCATTAAGTATAGGATAGTATGGGAGGTAAACGAGTTTTTCTGAATTAACCTTTCTGTAATCTCTTGTAATTGCAGCGCCGTAGTTCCTAAACTCTATACAGTAATCAAATGCCTGAGCTCCGAGCCAGAATGCATGATCAGTTAGGTTTATTTGGTATCTTATAGCTTTTTCTTTAAGCAAACTAAAGGTTACAATACTGGCAACGTCATAAGGTGTGGTATACAAAAAAGCATAACTGAAGCAATGATATGAACAGACATTTCTAAGCCATACAATTTTATCGATAAAGTTTTTACCTTGCAAACTCAAAAACTTTCCATTACCTCGTTTAAGTATTCTTGAAACATGCGGTTGTTCAGATTCATCCGGAGAGACTGAAATATATAAAACTTTATAATTATTTTCAACTAATCCTGTTAAGTACTGCTGAACAAGTCCTCTTGCATCCAGTCCAAAACCATCATAGAAAAGAACAGTTTTGTCATTACTTCTGTGAGAAAATTCTGTTTTGAATTTATCTGCAATTGCGTTTAACAGAGTTTCAGATTGATCATCTCTGTACTTTTGATTGTAGATATACAGAAGTCTAGCCTTTGCACATATAAGTTCTAAAACATGTTCAAGGTTATTCTTTTTGAAATTATGTTCAATAGCTTTAGTAAGTTGTAATAAAGAAATATCAGCTAACTTCATGAAGTTATACGGCCTTTATGCAAGATTTTGTAATAGGTTCGGTTAACATATTCATTAGTTCCAAATCCTTCTTTATATTGTGCCAGAGGTCTGTTTAGAATACGTCCACTTTCAAAGGTTGATGTTCCAAAAGATAAATACTCAAATCCTTCTGCTCTGGCTTCTTCAATAAGCGATTTGTAAAGAAATTCATTTGCAAATATGTTAGTTTTATTCTGTTTGACCGCTAGGTATTGAGTATGAAAAACGTGATCGTCAAATTTAAAAACCATTCCTCCTGCGATCAGTTCCTTATCCAAATAGACACCATAAAAATCAGTATTATCAGGCAATATTGAAAATTTGAAATTTAACAGTTCATCAAATGTGTGTACAGGTTTTTTATCAAATTTTAAATAATTATCACAAAGAACTTTATAAAAATCTTCTAGTTGCTCTTTTGTTTCAAGTTTTTTAAATATGAATCCATTTTTTAATGAGTAACGGTAATCTCGCCTTCTTGACGCTGAAAAATTTTCAATAACATCATCTTTATAGTTACTAAACTGAATATAATATCCGACTTCCTGTGAAACAGTGTAACCATTCATAAAGTAATAGTAATCCAGTAATTCTGTTTCATGTTTCTGATAGATTTTTCCCGGTGTTTTAAATAAAACTTCATCAATCTTATGTTCTTTAAGGTATATTTCAAGTTCGCTAAAAATTGAATCTAGATAAGCAATTTTCATGTATTGTTTAGCAGTTACTATTCCACCAAAAGTGCTACCCTGATGTGAGATCAAAACTTTCTTATTTACAATGTTTGCAGGAAGAACAGCAATAATATTTCCTCCTTTCATAAATAACAAGGAGTAGTCTTCAAAACGGTTTTCAGGGTGATAGGATAAGAATTTTCTTGATTGCAAAAATGTTCCATTAGCGCTTTTTTCAACAAATTTATCCCATTTTTGGCTATACTCAGTAGAATAACGAATAATTTCAATCTCTTTACTCATATTTACTCTTCTTCCTTGATTGCCTTAACAAATTCATCATAATCTCTTATGTACTCTGTAGGGTCGTAATGTTCACTTGCCAGCACTAGAAGAACAGAATCCTCACTAAATTCATACATATCTTTCCAAACCATCGTAGGCAAATAAATACCAGTATGTGGCCTATTTAAGCAATAAATAGCTTCATTACCCTCCCCATCCCGTACTCGGACCTTACTTTTTCCTGCAACATTTATAAGAACAAATTGAGTTTTCTTATTTGCGTGCTGTCCTCTTATTACATCAGTTTTAGAACCATATATATAAAATGCTCTTTTAATTGAAAAAGGAATATCAATTTCACCTTCAATAATGACTAGGTGCCCACGATTATCTCCGTATTCAGCAAATTCAAGCATTCTTACCTGGTTCATATTGTGCTTGGCCATTTTTTTAATTCCTATTTTTGTTAAAATTCATTCAAAGCGTTGATAACATAAGTCTGTTCTTCATCAGTCATTCCATTGTACATAGGAATTGATAACACTGTTTTTGCAAGATTTTCTGTAATAGGTAAGAATCCTGCCTTATGACCTAAGTACTGATATGCTTCTGCCAAATGTGGAGGAATAGGGTAGTGAATTATTGTTCCAATTTCTTTCTTATTGAGATAATCGATTAACTTTTCACGGTGCTCGCATCGAATAACATACTGATGCCATACGCAGGTTGCACCTTTTGCTAAACTAGGTAGCTGAATTTTATCGTTTTTTATTTCTCTTGAGTATCTCTCTGCTATTCTAACCTTTTCATCTGTTAGTTCATGCATATGAGACAATCTTACTCTAAGTAAACCGGCCTGAAGTTCATCCAGGCGTGAATTTGCGCCAACAATTTTATTGTAATATCTTTTTTCACTTCCGTAGTTTCTGAACACTCTGAATTTCTGTGCCAGATTTTCGTCATTTAAAACAACAGCACCGGCATCTCCAAATGCTCCAAGGTTTTTAGAAGGATAGAAAGAGAAACAGCCGATATCACCGAATGTTCCTGTCATTTTTCCATTGAAGCAAGCTCCATGAGATTGTGCGCAATCTTCAACAAGACGCAGATTATGCTTTTTGCAAATTTCTACTATCTTATCCATTTGTGATGCCATACCATACAAGTGAGTAACAAGAATAGCCTTAGTTTTTTCAGTAATTTTTTCTTCTATCTTATCAGGATCCATGCCAAAATGTTCATCGGGTTCGACAAATACCGGGGTAGCTTCATTTATTGTAATGCCCATTACCGATGCAATATAAGTATTCCCTTGAACGATAACCTCATCACCTGCTCCAATTTGCAGAAGTTTAAATGCAATCCATAATGCATCCAATCCACTAGCAAGTCCAACACAATATTTTGCTCCAGTGTATTTTGCAAATTCTTCTTCAAATAAAGAAACTTCATCTCCTAACACATACCAGCCAGAACGCAGAACTTCTAAAGCCTTATTCTCAAATTCCTTCTGATATTTAAAGAATCCTCTGTCCATTCTGTTTGGCATGATTTTCATTTTATGTTCTCCTGATATTACATTACAGTGATATGATAATGTATATTACATCTTATAAACAAAAATTTTCGACGTGACTCTAAATTTAACTACAAAAAATAGAGATATTTCCAAGTAACATGCTACGGAATATATCTTAACTAATAAAAGCAAATTTACTTGTTTCCTACCTGTTTCAAAATATCTGAAAACTTACAAAACATTGAAGGTGTCAATCAGGAGATGAGTACTGATCTTCTGTTTGAATCCTCAAGGCAAAGGCGGGTATTTTGAATACGACGGATTAAAGGCCCCACTAATTTTTAGGATTAGAAGCCAAAAAAACAGAAAAATAATTTAATATGGCAAAACAATCTAATCGAGTCAGATCACATTTTGACTAACGGTCAAAATATAAACGGTATTCAACACATAATATCCAGCACGCATGGGTATTGTTCATTAAAAATCGGCTTAGTATTAAGAGAAAATCAGCTTTTAGTGCATGGGCTTTTGCTAGTTTTCTGATTAAAACCTAATGAGAGGTATTTTAGAGGTTACGGTTATCTTCATCAAACCAGTAATTGCAGAAGTACACCATAAACTCCCATAGTTCCATACCCTGAATTAATTTAGTTATGGCTTTATTATATGAGAACGCTCTGGTTCTTTTAGCTTTAATGGAGAACAGCTGTCTTATGTAAGACAGGATTGGATATGAAATCTTATTTAGGACAGCAGTGTTGTAAATGGTGTTTTTATTACATGCCTGAACATTGTCCTGATTAAAGAGAGTTTCGTCATCTAATACAGAATGGTTCTCCTCAATCTGCCAGTAGTCCTGGAAGCAGGCTCTAACCTGTCTTATGGTGTAATCCTCATCAAAAGGTATTGATGAGATATAGTAGGTAACTTTGACAGTCTTACCGGTTTCTTCATTGTTAAGAATGTTTACAGTGGTCTTAGTCTTCTTTACAAGAACTGTAACACCTGCATGAGGAATTTTCATTCTCTCATCGAGGTAAGGTTCTGCAGGAAGTACTTCAATATCGGTAAAATCCTTTCTGCCGTGATTAGGCTTTTTACCTTTTTGAGATTTATCTAAAGCCTCTTTCTCAATCTTTGTTTCAGAATAAATGACAGCCTTCTTATGCTCACGGTTAAAGATACCTTCAAGGTGAGAGTGAAACTCTTTGTTACCATTGGTATCAGACATAGGAAAAAGATAGAATGCCTGTACCTTACTAATTTTAGAACTTACGTCAGCAGTGGTGTTTAGCTTGTCACACATGACAACATTACCCACAATGCTGGCATCTTCTATTAAGGACAGAACATCTTTACACTCATGGTTCTTCTCTGAGGAAATGGCTCAGGCAAGAGGAGTTCTCTGAGAGGAATTTTAAAGCTGGGTTATGATGCCACCTTTACACATTCTGCTGCACTCTCCTCTTCTATATGTTTCTTTCATCTACTGACCGTCAAAGGATACTGTATCTGCAATATCATCCTTTCTGTCATAGAAGTTTTCATCATCGTATTTGATTTGCTCTCTGATATGTATTTTTACTCTGGTAAAGTGCTATACAAAGAATTTCTCCGTATCTTCAGGTGTAACAAGTGTCATTGCTGTTCTGATGGTGGTTGCACTCATAGGAGATTTAAATGATGGAACATCAGGTATGGAGATAAAAAGCTCCAGATAGTGGATGTTGTAAAAGTCAGCTATATCCTGAGCATTCTGACAGCCATACTGTTTGGCTATCATTATTACCATGAGTAATACATGCAGTGGATAATGCAGACTTTCTCTCTTACGGTATTCATCAAAACTGTCCTCAATGATTTCTGGACAGTTCTGAATATTCCAGTAAAGACTGTTATTTAGATTTTGATGTGACTTACGGATGTCAGCAACATATCTGTCAAATATTATGTCAGTCCTGTGAGGATTAAAGACTTCATTTCACGGAGCATAATCTGTTATGGCCTGTTCTAATGAGCAACCAGCTTTTTCTTCAATAATAGGCACTCTGGACTGGTGCTTTGACCAATCTATCTTTATGTCTATCATGGGAATAAAACTACTCACTGCAAAACTCGCACTTAATCCAGTTGATATGAGGATATTACGATATTTTGAGACCGATTAATAGATATAAAAAGTTGCAATGCTTAGTCTGATTAATCTAATACTTAAACCGATTTTTAATGAGCAATACCTTTGGCCTGCAAAGGTACTATGTACAATCACGCATTCAGTCAGTTCCTCTCAGATTTTGTGATCTGACGCAGTTTGACTGTTTTGCTATACTAATTTAGTAATTTCATTGCATTTTTATCTGAGTCTATTCATTTACTTAGAAAATGGAGCATCCGTTAGACTCTTTTTGCCATGTAAAGTTTTCAGATCTTTAAGTGAGTAATCATATTCTAATGCTGAAATATCATTTTTATTATTGTAAAACTCAGACGAATGTGCACCAATAATTCCAAGCACTGTATCAAAAATTAAATCATTTGTAAAAGGAGTATCAGAGTGAGATTTTAAAATATTAAACTGAGTTTTATGTTCCATAATATAACTGTCAGAAAAATACATCCAAAATGGAATTTCAACCATAGGATATGTAAAAGTTCCATTATTATGATATAAACCTAATGCAGCTTCATCTCCATGATCTGAAAAATAAATCATGGCTTTAAAATTAGGTAACTTTAAAGCTTTTTTCCAAATAAGTTCCATAATGTGATCATTATAATATATGGAATTACTGTAATCATTCAGAATTTTGGAGTCAGAACCAAATTTTTTGAAAGAAACTGGGTATCTGTCAACGTAAGAACCATGATTTCCCATAAGGTGAATAAAAATAAGATTTTTGTTTTTTGTTAGTCTTATTTTGTCTAAATAAGGTAGCAATTTTTCATCATATATCGTTTTCAAATAATTTATTGAGCCAAAATTATTTGTCCATAATTTTTCATCTGCACAATCCGCAATAATTGTGGTTGGATTATCGGCTACACCTGTTTTACTTTGGTTTGATAACCAAACTGTATGGTATCCCATGCTATACTTAGCAACTTCAAGAAGAGATACAATGTCTTTAGTCTTTATATTATGATTTTCATATTGATTTTTTTGTGTAAGCGCAAAGTTTAAAACAGCAACTGTACCTGTATCATTTGAAAACGCATTTTTGAAAAATACACTGTTATTATTTTTCTTAAGTTCTGTTTGGAAAGGTGTATTCTCATCCTTATAACCATAGCAGTTCATGTTAACCCTGCTTAATGATTCTCCAATGACAATAACATATGTTCCGTCAAATGCAGATTTACTAATATCTTCTAGCTTATTTGGCTTTATTGAGCGTTCCTCAGTAAACTTCTGATAATCTTTATAATATGTTAATAAAGCATTTGCGTCTCTAAATGGTGCTGTATAACGGTTATAGCAAAAATTCATAAATCCGTTATAACTCAAAATTATACAAAGAGTAAATAAGATGCAAGAGTATCGATTGAATCTTAAAAAAGATGATGAAACTGTTTTATAAGCCAATATGTAAGTAACTAAGGTTGTAAAAATAATTGCAAGCCACCTTCCGGAATGCCCCATATCTTTACAGTAGGAGAAAGCCTCTGATAAATTTGTCTGAAAAAATGCAAATACAGCATTACTATCAAATACCGGATTTCCAAGAGCCCAGTTTGCAAGATAACAGAATGAATAAAATCCAGGAAGCAAAAGAATAAATGATGCTATTATTCTTAGAGAATTTTTTATTATGGAATGATACTGAATAAAATTAGTTAATACTGATATACAAAAAGCTACTAAAAATGCAGTAAAAATTAGTGCAAAACTAAAATTCCATTGTTGAAATGCTTCATAATATTGTTGCTGAGGAAGTTCACCAATGCTCTTTTGAATTTTTTGCACAAAGAAGGTCGGAATATTACAGAGCAGTGATATAAATAGTATATACCCCCCCCCCAATAATTTTATTTTTACATATAAATATTAAACCTGTTAACAAATAACAGCTTACTATAAAAGTTATATTAGATTTTTTGATACCCCACATCAATGTAAAAATTGAAGTAAATGCAAGAGAAATAATAATTGCATAAATATAAGGATACTTTTGTGGAGATCTGTGTACCCACGATAAAATGTTAATTATTTTTTCTTTAATAAAAGTAAAAGTTTTCATATAAAAGTCCAACTACTGTTAACACAACAATTTCAATTAACAAATTCAAATATATAGAAAAATTGGTTTGTTTCAAAAATTCAGCTCATTATATAAAAGCGTAGCTATATAAGCAGTTACCTTTCATTATGTTTATTGAATTTTTTTTTGTGGTAACCACGCAAGCTGCTTTACATCAGACAATTTTGAATATAATTCATCGATGTGAGTTGATATTCTTTCTTTTGTCAATTTACTGTAATCTACTTTAAGTAGACCATCTATAATCTCTTTTGAAAATCTGTACTTAATGATCTTCGCAGGTACTCCTCCCACAACAGCATAAGGAGGAATATCATGTGTAACTACAGATCCAGCAGCAATAACAGCCCCCTGCCCTATGTGTACTCCTGACATAATTGTTGCTCTCTCACCAATCCAAACGTCATCATCAACTATGATGTCTCCTTTTGTGCAGGCTTCAGCTTTTTGCCCCATTACCATTACTTTAAAAGGATAAGTAGAAATTGTAGAGATATCATGTTCAGCATTCAAAAGAAAAGTAACTTCGCCAGCGACAGAACAGAAGTTACCAATAGACAAATGGCTTATATTATTAAAAGACTTTACAGTAAAGCTTCCGTAAGAATATCGCCCCACCTTAACCAATTCAATCGGACACAGATTTTCAAGTAGAGTCATGTTGTGAGTATTCTGTAAGCGCCACATTCTTCGGTGCTTTATCAGGTTGAATTGATACCTTAAAAAGTTAATTATTCCCATCTTATAATGCTGTTTAAAATGAAATAAATCTGGAAATGAATAAAAGATCACTCCTGATAAAGATCAGTGATCCTCTTTATAGCTTCAAGATATTCAAACTTGAATTCTGTATCAGGTTCAAGGTAAGATCCTTCCCCCCACTCATTCCATGCCATTAGAAAAACATATTCTTTGTTCTGTTTTTTAGAAATGCGTACAAGTTGATTCATGTACTTTTCAAATTTTTGAGGATTCCCTCCTTTAATTATTAGGCCTTTTTTACCTCTTCTTGGCGTGTCATCATAATCAACAAAACCACATAAGTAACAGTCCTTGGCTGAAATTTTTGCATCAAACAGTATGTCTTTCCAAACTCTGTCATAATCCCAGATTTTTTGTTTTTTACATAAGCGACAGTACAGTGATTTTAATTTATGCTTTAATATCATTAAGTGATTGGTCATTGGAAACGGACTGTATTTAACCTGTTTTTCAAGTTTATTGCCATTTAAGATATCTCGATTCATGCAGACTATGCCAGGAAAACCATTTTCTTTTGCAAGACTGTCCCAGTATTTTACAATTTTCTGTATTATCTCAAAGTTGTTAGTTGTCTGATGAAATGTAAATACAGGTTTCCCATCAATTTTGATATATCGTTCGTCCCTAAAGAATTTCAAAAGGTAGTTAAAATGTATAGCCCAATCCTTTTCATCTCCATAAACCAATTCAGCAAGAATTCCTCTTTTTTCTGGATCTGAAAATTCTGTTTTTGATTTATCATCTTCAAATGACGGTGCCCAGTCGTTCTTTAATGACAGTTTGCTCCAGGTTCTGGTCCATGAGGTATTATCCCAGATAAACATGAAGTTAGTATCAATATCTTTATTGTTTAGCAAAATCTCAGATGGAGTCTGCAAAAGCTGCTGCTCTGAAGAAAACCAGTAATGATAGATGCCGAATCCATATATACCATGTTCTTTTGCTATTTTTGCCTGCCAGCGAATATTATCAGGATTTGAAAGATCATAGTAGTTATTGTTAAGCGGAATTCTAGGCTGTCTGTGACCTTCAAAAAATGGTTGAGATTTTTTTACAGCAACCCAGTCAGTAAAACCTTCCCCCCACCATTTATCATTTTCAGGTATTCTGTGATATTGAGGCAGATAATTTGCAATTATTTTAACTTTACTACTCATTGTCATTACTTACAAAGTTACGGTTCTTATATTACAGGCTCAACGAATATTTCATTGATTTGTCGAAAATACAATAAAATAAAGTGATATTTTTAATTCTAGAGATGCGCCCATTATGAAAGAAGGACAGTCGTAGCATTTATTCTTTTTTGCTTTGACCTTCATTAAATATTCATTTAACTTCCTACGGAAGAGTTTTTATGCTTCCAGAAACTTAATAATCTTTTTGCAGATTATAGTCCAGTTGTAACTGTTAATAATATGGTTAATTCTTTCTTTTCTCAAATTCTCGTCATTAACAATTCCAGAGTTAATAGTGTTCAAAAGAATCGAGGATAACTGTTCTTTGTTGCCAGATTCAAATATCTTTCCGTAGTTATCATTGATAATGAAATCTTCAACTGGGGAGATCTTATCAGAACCAATAAAATAGCAACCATATGATAAAGCCTCAAGCATTACAAGTCCAAAACTTTCCCATCTTGAAGGCAACACAAAAATCGATGCTTCAGTGTATATTCCTGAGAGTTCCTTCCTGTTTCGAATCTCTCCTGTAAAGTCAATTTTTGAACTTAAATCTAACCTAGAGTTCTTAACCGCAGAAATATATTTCTTAAATTCATCAGTCATACTTCCGACAAGCAAGAGTTTCCAGTCAGGAATTTTATCTGAAATTTTTACGAATGACTCAACTAGATCTTCTGTTGCTTTGGCTTTAGTACCAAGTTGACCGACAGTAAGAATAATTTTCTTTCTTTCTTTTAAGGAAGTGGAGTTATCGTTTTTATTTGTGACAATTCCGTTTGGTATCAGTTCAACTTTTTTCTTTTTTAGGATTAAATTTAGACTATTTGCAACTCTACTAGATTCAACTGAAATTAGATCAGATATGTCTGCCAGTGCTCTTATAATAAAGATCCTTAAAGGATTTTTTCTAATCTCATCTACACCACGATCACCCATGTCACATTTTACGTACAGTTTCCCTTTTCTGTTAAAGACTTTATATAGCATTCCTGCAATTAAAGTTCTGATCCCCCAATGGTAAAGATTAAGTATTTTAATTTTTTTTGCGTTGGTGCATATAAATAGAAGTTGTTTTATTTCAGAGAATATCTTATTTGAACCTAATTTAATAAGCTCCAAATCATCAAAAATATCATATTCTCCTTTTCCTATGCAGACTAAATAAGATTTAATTCCTGTCTCTTTAGACATAATTCTTGGGATCATTCCAACGTCTTTATAGCAGTGAACATTTTCTGCGGGTAAAAAAATTGTAACAAAACAGTCATTAATTAGATTCATATTTCTTATAAAATTACCTGAGAAATTAAGCAGTGGGCGTATACAAGATGATAACAGAAGTTTACAAGACTAACATTTTACCACTTTACAATTGAAATAAAACTAAAATTAAAAAATACAACTATTAGTCTGTTTTTACTGATTAGAAAATGTATAAAACTTGAAAATTAGTAATCTTGTAAAAGCACTGATGCTGGAGCCTGTGAATCACCTCAATAGTCCGTCTTTGGCGAGATACTCACGGTTTAAATATGTTTTCAAAGTGCTTGTCATTAAAATCTGAAATCAGAGGATTATATCCTCAATAGGATAGAGAGTAAAATCAGCAATGCCTAAGCTGAGTATGTAAATAGCAAAATTAAGCTGTTTATTCATAAAGCCTGTGGATTAAGAGGCATCCAGAATATGCTCGATATGATCATGCTTGGATGTTCGAATATTTTTATACCACTTCCCAACAAAGGTGATACAGGGAAGAAAGTAGCTTAGGATAAGGCTCTAGCCGTGCACTACTTTCTATTTTTTACCCATAGTTACGCACGAAGAGCCCTTTTTTTATGAAAGCCAAATAAGGACTCAGATCTTATAAGGCAAATAAAAATCTGACCTTCCTTAGAAAGTCTAAAAAAAATCATTAAGACTCAAGCAGTTATAAAAAAAGCTAAGTTTGCAACGTTTTAGCTCTCTTACGCTTATTAGCACCAAAGATCTTCATAACATAGCCATTAGAACTGTCTTGAACTTCAATATCATCACAGATGTAGCCAACTTCTCTAAGACCAGCAATGACAAAAATCCATAAAAAGACACAAGTAAAAACAGATCATGCCCACTTAGTGAATAGTTAAGTTGCATCCATAAGTTGCCCACCCTTAGATTTACCCAAAACCTTATTTTTAAGCCGTTTAGTATGAATTCACTTTAAAAATGAATTAGGCAGGATCTGAATCGTTCAAATTCTGCCTATTTTTGCTTTACTTTGGCTTTTGTATCATCTTTCTAAGCTCTTCTATTTGACGTATATATTGAGCTGTTTTCTCCTCATTCCTTTTACAGATGTCTGTAATTGTGTTTTCGTGTAATTTAAGTTCATTTCTGAGTTTGTTAACTTCAACTGCATTTTCAGACAGCTTATCTTTTAAAAGGTTCAGTGAGTTCTGGCTTTTTGTAAGCTCATCATTAAGTCGCTTGTTTTCTTGAGACAGACTGTCATTGTTGTCGCATAAATCTTCAATGGTTCGGGCTAGTGATGCTTTCAATAGCTCATATTGAGTTTTTTCTTCATTGAGTTTCTGAATGCAGAATTGCATATTGCCAGTAGCTACTAAAACCACAATCTGCTTAGCAAGTCTCAGACAGTCATCTTCGTTGAGATTGGAAAGGCGCAGATTTTCTTCAGTTCTATGCTTTTGCTGGTAATAGCTTGCTATGAACTTGGAAATCGTGGAATAGGAGCCACGAGATAAAAGCTCTCTGACAGATTTGGTACTAACCTTGTTGCCTTTAGCTTCTAGCTGTTGAATTGATGATGAAACATCATCAAAGGTGATATTTTGAGCGACACCTGTGAAAGGTGTAGCTCCTTTTGTGACATTGCAGTTTTCTGTATTATTACACTTTAGTGTAACGTTACACTTTTCTGTAATATTACACTTTGGTGTAACGTTACAGTTACTGTAACCTGTAACGCCTTGTTCCGTGCGTTTTTCAGTATTATCAACAACAGAACTCATTTTTTCAAGTCCTTTAAATCAGAAACTTCCATATCAACCTTTTGAAGCTTACCTTTGCGACGTCTTGATTGACCTTTAAGGTTAATGATTAAAGGATCTGCTAACAGTCTGTCCATCACAGCATCAACTGCAAGTGAGGCAAACTTACTGTTTTTACAGTCAGCGATTATTCTTTCATACCAGGTATCAATGGTAAGTTGTGAGAGAATAATGATAGAGCATCCATTAGCTCTGCATGAATCTAAAAGTTCCTTTAGACAGGTAATTTCTCTAGAGCTTCATACTATTTTTTGAGTGCTATTAGTAGCTATAAGTGTAATTTGCTGTAACGAAGGTGGGCATTTTATGGATTTACATGGTGGGCATCATTGGATCTTGGGTGGGCATTTTCGATTATTTACCAACCGCAACAGTTTGTACAGCTTTGCAGAACCTATGTTCTTTCAAGACGGGCTTGTACTGTTACTGATATGCAGTTCCATGAGTCAGAACGCTAAAAATGATGCGACACATTTTATGGGCTAGTGCAACATTCGCCTTCTTTGTGCCTCGTCTTTCTTTGAACCTTTGGTGAACCTCATGTAGGAAGCCATTTTTCATAAGACCGATACCAGAGGCTGCTTCAACCAAAAGAGCCTTGAGATATTTATTGCCAGGAGTAGTTCTACCTGAGTACTTCTTACCGGCAGACTCGTTATTACCAGGAGCAAGACCAATCCTCTTACAAAAGCGTCTTATGGAAGTGAATTGAGAGAGGTCATCGCCTAATTCACAGATAATACCCATAGCAGTAATGTCTTTGATACCGGGAATAGAAGTAAGCAACTTCATAAGGTGTTCATATGGTTTAAGCTTATCTCTAAGGTTAGTTTCAGCTTCAACTATCTGCACATCAAGGTATTTAATGTGTTCCATATTTTGTCTTATGGCAAACCAAACTTCACTTTCCATATCAGCCTGAAGGGCATCATAGATTTGCTGAGGTGTAGCCTTGAGCTTACCTTGTTTACAGGAGGTGATCTCAATAATGTGATTATAAAGAGTCTCTCCATGTTCACCATTGATTAGACAATCAATGATTTTAGTAGCCTTCTTACCACGAATATCACTGAATACACTAGAAGCTCTGCAACCAACCTGACACAATTGTTTGTGCATGATGTTAAGAAACTCTTTCTCGATATTTTCAAGGTAAAGAAAGACCGCCATAAACATCGAAGCTGTCTGAATTCTTTTGCAGGAACAAATGAAGCTCGATAGGTTCCCTGTCTTGCAACCTCAGCTAAATGAATGGCGTCAGCTAAATCTGTTTTGCTACATCTCTTATTTTTAACGTCACGAGCATTTACAACGACAATCTGTTTATTGGTAAAACCTACGTTTTCCAAAGCCTCATATAAAGATTGCCAGTAAACACCTGTGGATTCCATGATAAGAACTTCAGCTTCTTTTGCCTTGCACCACGATGCAAAAGCATCAAGTTCAGTTTTTGATGCGCCTGATTCCCTGTTCTCATTGAATAAACTGCTACTGCCGTACTCACGGTTCTGATAGGTTGCAACTATCAGATTAGAATGAACATCTATTCCTATGGCACTTCTGTGAAGAGCATGAAACGTAGCAAGGTTTTCATGCTTCTTATGTACTACACTCATAGAGCCTCCTTTATAAAGGGAAGGTTGATTAGAAATTGATGATCTTTCTCCAAATAGGTGCCATAAGGAAACTTGAATTACATATTTACCAAAAGCAAATCTGTATCCGTTTTTTTATGCGAAATCGTTGAAAGGTTTACAACGTCATCATGCTGTTGTACAGCGATAGCACCTGCCATAATTTTTTTTACGGAGTCAGATGCTCTCAAAAAAAGCCACATGGACCGAGAAGGATCATCTCTTTAAGAATAGGTGATTTTGATAAGAAGTGTGATTGAGCGAAGAATGCCACGCTTTCATTAGCTGTTGTGAACGAACTCTCCGCTCATGTTATTTTTTTATGAGGAAATAGCACTGTCTGTTAGTAGTCCTACAGTTACTTCACCAAGTTTAGCTGCTTCTTTTAGTATATTGGTTATTCCGAGATGTATAAAATCAGCAGAAATACTTATGTAAACTTGTTTTGTCATATAATGTCTTGTCGCCTTTGTAAATTTATCATTGAATGTCTTGTAAATATCTTTTTAATCAAAAATCTAAGTGTTCAAATTTATGGATCACTTTAAAATCATAAGTTTTATAAAATTAAAAAACAGACAAATTTTAATCTGTAATGAATTAAATTTTCTGTATGTTTTTAAGTAATACTGAAAACTAGTATTTATGATATTTATACGCTTTCTTTTCTTAAATACAGAACATACAGTAGCAGAATGATTGTGTACCACCTGAGCTCTTGTACAGAGTGCACACTTATAGTTTAATCTTAATAATCTTTCGGCAAGTATTGGTTCTTCACAATAGAGAAACGTATTTTCATCCATAAAGTCAATCTGATTCAACTTTTCAAGATCAACCATCATACAACATCCCTGAGGACGATAAATAAAGGCATAGCCACCATTATCTTTTATTTTACGGCCTGCTTTTTTATAACTGACCATACCAAAAGTGTAATGCCAAAATGAAGGTCTAATTGAATCACGGTTATAAAGATGTCCTTGCGCAGATAAAATATCAGGATTTACGACAGCTATACTCTTATTAAGTGAAAAAACTTCTATAAGTTTTTTAATAAGCTCACTATCAGAAAAGAGTATATCATTATTCAAAATTAGGGCATAACTATAATTATGCTCAAATGCAAAACGAAGTCCTAAATTGTTTCCAGCAGCATACCCTTTATTCCTATCAGACTTAATAAAGTTAAACTTTTGCTTTAGACTCTCCTCTTGGAGTCTTATCGCAGAATCATTTGGAGAACAGTTATCAATAATCGTAATGTCTCTGGTATCGATGTTTAGAACACTGCGACAGACTGAAATTTCGTTTAGTGTTTCTTTCCAGGTTGAGTAATTCAAAATTATAACTGCTACTTTTTTAGAAGCATTATTCTGTTCGTTCACTACTTTCGACCTTAAGACTGTGCATTTTAAGTTAAATATTTATTTCTATGTACTAAATATTCAGCAAATATTCAGTTATTTTTAGTGTTTGAATGTTAAAAAGACTATTTGTATTTGAGTATTAATCTGAAAATCTTCATATCATCGATAAAATATCTTTTAAACATTCTTTTAGGTTCCTGTAAAAATCTGTAGAGCCACTCAAGACCATGTTCACTCATCCATCGTGGAGCTCTTTTGATATTACCTGCAAGAAAATCTACGGTAGCTCCGGCACATATAGATACTTTCGCATCATATTTACTGATGTTTTCAAAAATCCATTTTTCCTGTTTTGGACAACCAAAACATGCAATTAAAAGATCAGGTTTTGCTTCTGATAATAATGTATTTATCTTGTTCAGTTCTGCATCATTTTTCTCAAAACCATAGGTAGGTGCATAGGTTCCTACTATTCTGATCCCAGGCAGTCGCTTTTCAAGATTTTGCTTTGCCTGTTCAGCCACTCCCTCTTTACCACCTATGATAAATATGCTGTACTGTTTTTTTGAAGCTTCTTCGCACAGAAGCGGTACCAGATCAGAACCGGATATCTTTGCTTTGAGTGGTTTTCCATAAAAATTTGAGATCCACACGAGAGGCTTTCCGTCAACCAGAACCATATCAGCATTATCGACAATTTTCTTAAGATATGGATCATTTTCAATTTTTATGACTACATCAACATTGATTGCTACAACATATGACTTTTTTTCTGATTTTATAAGTTCTTCGACTGCATCAATCGTTTCACTCATTGTCAGGTTATTAACATATGTATTGAGCAGTTGCTGCTTTTGCATTAGTTGTTATCTCCGAAAAAACGTTCCTCGAGCATTAGACATAAGCAGTGATATACAGGAAGATGCAACTCCTGAATTTTATAGGTTTCTGTTTCAGGAACTCTTATGCAGACATCACTAAGACTCTCCAACCTGCTTTTATTCGCCCCGGTAAGTCCAATGACTTTCATGCCTTTTGCCCGAGCGGTGACAGCAGCATAAATAACATTTTTACTGTTACCACTTGTTGATATACCTAAAAATATATCATCAGATTTACCATAGCCGTTTAACTGCTGTGCAAAACATAATAAAGGATCACAGTCATTTATATATGCAGTAGTTAAGGCAGAGTGGCCATCAAGAGCAATTGCTGTTAAAGCCCCCTGAAGTTTATCTCCAAGTATTTTTCCAAGCTCTTTATCAGAATCAAGAAGTTTTTGCCGGAATTCATGGTTTAAAACTCTTTGCTTTTTAAAACCTTTCATGAGTTCGCCGACTATATGTTCTGAATCAGCAGCAGATCCGCCATTACCTGCAATTAACAGTTTTCTGTCACTGATAAATGCTTCTTCAAGTAAAAAATATGCCTGAAGAATATCGTTTCTGCATTCATGCAGAGAAGGATATCTTTTTACTAATATTTCTAAATTAGATAATATTGCACTTTTTAACTCGTTTTTTATGATGGTACACACAGCTTTCTCGCAAAATCATACAAAGATGTTACACTAAGATCCTGTCCAAAATCGCTATTACCGATTAGTGCAGTCTTACATCCGGCATTCTTGCCTGTAAGAATATCATTTTTACTGTCACCAATCATCCAGGACTCTGATAAATCAATATTCAAATCTTGTTCTGCTCTATAGAGCAATCCTGGTTTTGGTTTTCTGCACTGACAGTCAATTTTTAAAGCTTTTACTTCACCTTTAAATCCACTGTCAGGATGATGTGGACAGAAATATATTTTATCAAGATATGCCCCGTCCTGACCTAAAAGTGTCTCCATTTTATTATGGATAAGATGAAGTTTTTCGAAACTGACGTCCCCTCTTGCTACAACAGGCTGATTTGTAACTACAATTGCAAGATAACCAGACTGATTTATCAGTTTTACAGCCTCCGAAACTCCATCTAAAAGTTCAAACTGATTTAAATCTTTAAGAAAACCTACGTACTTGTTAATTGTTCCGTCTCTGTCAAGAAAAACAGCTTTCTGTCTGTTGATAAGATTTCTTGACGAAACCAGCCCATTTTTTAAATCCTTACATGCACTCTCGTATCTGTCTGGTGTTCCAACATCTTTAACATACTCAGGACTGTCATAACAGTACATCTTACCTGTACCACAAAATTTTTTTAAAATTTGTCTGTCAAGATCAACTTTATCATTATCAATCTTTGTATTCAGAACTTCAGGGCTTAACACATGCAGTCCTGCATTCACACGGTTCTGATAGAATTCAGGTCTCATGTCTTCTTTAGTCAGCCACTGCTCAACCTGTTTATCCTCATTAGCAATTATAAGACCACTGTCGTAAGGGTGATTGTTTGGATGTGTAAAGAGAGTCACTAGTCCATGATGTTCCTTATGGAATTTTACAAACCTGTTAAAATCCACATTAAACATAGCATCTGCGTTTAACAGTAGAAAATCATCAGTCAGTTTGTCTTTTAACTTAAAAAGAGCTCCAGCATTACCTAATGGCGAGTTTTCAATAAAATAATCAATGCGAACACCAAATTTACTACCGTCACCAAAATATTGAATTATCTTATCTGACTTGTAGCCAACAGTTAAAATAAGATCTGTATAGCCCTGTTCTTTTAACGAGATGATCTCTCTTTCCAGAATGGGAACTCCGAGCATTGGGATCATAGGTTTTGGAATGTCAGGAAATAAATTAGAAATTCGTGTGCCTCTGCCACCTGCCATTATAACGACTTTCATTCTACGCATCCTCTCTTGATACATAGTTTTCAGGAGTGTAGTGTATGACTCTGGTGCCACCATCTTCAAATTTAAATGGAATGTACATTAAATCATGCATAGCTTCTTTTACTGACAGATGAAATTCGGGCTGAACGTAGAAAACCAGAAATCCTCCGCCTCCTGCTCCTAGAAGTTTTCCTCCTAATGCTCCAGCTTTAATTCCTCTTTCATACAGTGCATCAATGCTGTCTGTTGATACAGCTGTTCCTGTCTTCCTCTTTAGTTTCCACGTCAAATCAAGCAGTCTACCAAAATCATCAAGATCTGTTGTACTGTCTGTAAGAACGTGTTCTGCTTCATTAACAAGTTTCAGCATATCCAGCAATTTTTTTTCTTTATCTGCTCGTTTTTCTTTACTTCCGATATTAGCTTTCTGAACCTCTGAAGAAAATCTTGTAAAACCAGTAAAAAACATCATAAGATTACTGTTCAGTAGCTGTTTTCTTTCTGGTGAGATAATAACGGGCAGAACATCGTATGTTTTATCAGTATTGAAGTTGATGCGATTAAAACCTCCGAATGAGGCTGCAATCTGATCTTGCCATCCACCAGTTTCTTCACACAAAACTCTTTCAAGATAAATCGCTTCATCTGCTAACTTTTTCTTATCTGCATATTTGCCTTTTAAAGCATAAAAAGCATTTAACATACCTACTGCAAATGATGAGGATGTACCAAGTCCACTTCTTGCGGGCAGATCAGCTTCATATGTCAGTCTAATTTCATGCATATCTAGCATCTGCATGGCATTTCTGATAGCAGGGTGTTTTATAGCCAGTATGTCTGTTACACGCTCAGTTTTTGAATAGGACAGTTCTGTACTATAGTCAAAGAATCTTGGTAAATGTCTTACATTGACATAACAGTATTTATCAAATGTTGTGGATAATACAGAACCCCCGAACCTGGAGAAGAAACTTTCCAAGTCAGTACCTCCTCCAAAGAAGGACATTCTAAAAGGTGTTTGAGTAATGATCATATCCGATGCCCTAATTTATAAAATTTGAAAATGTAACAAGACACATATGTTATAAGAGAATTTGAAAAGTGTTATTAGACTCGATTGTTTTAATTGTGTTTAATTAGCAATATGCCATGCTACAAATTATCTTCATAACACCTTTATATTGTTTTGTGTTACGAAAAGCAAGAGTTCAATAATGTATATTCTAGCATAAGCATAACAATTAACGTATTGTTTTGTAACACGTAGAAAACCATGAATAAGAAATATATGCAAATTATGTAATTTATTGAGGATATGTTCAGAAAAGAAAAGCTTTATATGTTAAGTGGCAATTCGTAGAGCGTGTATCTAAATATCCGTTGTCAAAGGAAGGGAAGAAGGCGTCAACCAGAAGATCAAGACCATCAGAAGGTAGAGTTATGGTCTACCTGATGATGAGTATTTATTTCTTAAACTGTTTGATGCCTCAAGACAAAGGTGGAGATCTTTGAAAGATGACTGCTCAAAAATTCCACAGTTTTTAGTACTGAACCAAAATTTTTAGGATTGAACATATATTAAAACAGCTGTTTTGATTATGGCATATTATTTGCGTCTGATATTGATACCAAATGAAAAGATACTTTTCAGAAATGCAATACAACAAGAGACAATTTTGCTTGCATAACAGCATAACTGCCCTCCTGTCATAATGGTGCTTTATTGCATCATTATGGAAGATTTGCTTCTGATAAGCTCTTTTTTCCATGTAAAGTTTTCAAATCATGAAACGAATGGTTGTATTCCATAGAAGAGAGATCATTATTTTTATAGTAGAACTCAGACTTTTGTGCACCTAATATTCCAAGCACAGTATCAAAAATTAAATCATTTGTAAAAGGAGTGACAGCGTGATTTTTTAAAGAATCGAATTTTATTTTGTGCTCACTGATATAGCTGTCAGAAAAATACATCCATAATGGTATTTCTGCCATTGGATAAGTAAACTGTGCCGAATTATGATAAATGCCTTTTTCGGCATCATCTCCATGGTCAGAAAAATACAAAAGAGCTTTAAAATTAGGTAACTTCTCGGCTTTTTGCAATATCAATTGCAAAACGTAATCATTATAGTAAATGGAATTATTGTAATTATTAACCGTTTCAGAATCAGATTTAAACTTTGCAAAGGACTGAGGATATCTGTCTGCATAAGATGCATGACTACCCATGAGGTGGATAAAGATAATATTTTTTTTGCCTGATAGATTTATCTTGTCAAAATATTCAAGAATAATCTCATCATACATCTTATCTGAATAATTTAATAAGCTAAATTCATTAGACCAAATTTTTTCATCAGAACTTTCTGCAATTGCAGATAAGGGATTCTCCCAAACACCGATTTTATTTTGATTTGACAGCCAAACAGTATGATATCCCAGACTGTATCTTGCTACATCAACAAGCGAAACGATGTCTTTAACTGCAAGATCTTTATTATTATATTGGTTTTTTGTTGTAAGAGCATAACTCAATACAGGTACCGTATGAGTGTGGTTAGAAAAAGCATTATTGAAGAAAATACTATTGTTATTTTTCTTAAGTTCTGTTTGGAAAGGAGTATTACTTTCTTTGTATCCATAACAGTTCATATTTACTCTGCTTTCCGATTCTCCTATAACCACAACATAAGTTCCTTCAAAAGTGGTTTTACTGCAATCTTCAAACTTCTTGATGTCATTAGCTCTTAGCCTAGTAAGATCAGAATATTCAGAAAAAGCATTTAAAACCTCTCCGGCATCTGCAAATGGAGCTGTATAACTGTTATATCTAAATTTGTCAAAACCGTTATAGCTTATTAAAATGCACATAAAGAATATAGAGTAAGAATATCGATTAAACTTTAAAAATGATGTTGATACTGTTTTATATGCAAGAAGATACGTAATGATAAGAATTAAAAAAACAAGCAATGCTCTTTTAAAGACCACCATATCTTTGCAATAAGAAACTGCTTCTGAAAAATTTGTTTGATAAAAAGCTAAAACCGCATTAATTTCTAATGTAGGGTTTCCCATTATCCAATTTATGAGATAACAGACAGAATAAAAAGAAGGAAGCAAAAGAACAAAAGACGATATTATGCGAAGAGTTAAAGTTACAATAACATTATGGTAGAGCCAATTATTTATTATATTAATAAAAACAACGCACGCAAAAGCAGAAAAAATCAACGCAAAGGTAAAATTCCAATTTTGAAAATATTCATAATATTGTGGTGCTTTAACTGCACTATCGTGAAGATTCTGGATGAATAGGCTAGGTATATTACAAATAAATGTTATAAATAATATATACCCCCCCCCCGATTATTTTATTTTTACATATAAATATCAGTCCTGTTAATAAATAACAACTGATTACAAATGTTAAAGTTGATTTCTTCAGTCCCCACATTAGGGTTAAAATTGAAATAATAAAAAGAGATGCTACAATCGCATATGCAAACTGATTTTTTTGAAGAAATTCATATATTGCAGATGTTTTTTTTAATATATAATTTTTAGCAAAACAGCATATTTTCATAACAAACCAAAGATTATAGTAACTAATTGCGGATATTGTACAAATCTTATTCAAGGAGATCTTACCATATGTATACGGTAATACTGCAATTTTCTACATGATATTCGCAGTATCTGACATTGAACAGTAAATCTCATGAATAAACTTGTCATGTTCTTATCTGCTCATGTTTTAATCAGCAGACGCTATATAAGGTCGATATGTGTCACTTATGTAGGATCTGCACCATTCTTCTCCCATAGATAACAGGATTTGCTGCATATCTAAGGGAACTCCTGTTAATCTTACAAGCTCTGTACCAGGTGAATATGTCAGACTGATATTAGAGTTTGCATGGTACTGATAAACTCTCATCAATGATGGTCTTGAAAGCTCGTTCTTATGGTCAGGTGTAGGAACCGTAAGTCTTTGCTCTTCCATCTTCTTTCTCTTCAGATATTTTGTAGCAGAATAGATTAAAAGAGCTAAAGTCATTACCCACATCAGAGCATTTATTCTTGATGGGCTTTCAAGGTACAAAGTGTTTACCAGTAATCTTTTATCTTTAAGGCATCTTCAGTTTCTCTCTACTACAGATTGCTTCTTATAGATAGAAAGTAATTCTTTCATCGTCCATTTACGCTCTGTATCATTAGTACAGATGACGTAATAGGTTGAGTTTTCAACAGCAGCTTTAACGGCTTCACTGTTAATTGAAGCTACAGCATGAACTTTAACAGCAATAGTAATTGGCTTTTCATCTTTCTTATGTTTTCCTCTACCTTTATGTCCTTTTACCTCTTCATAGGTAATGTCTGATATAGATACAAGCTTAAGCTTTGCTGTAATATCATCGATGCATTTACATGGCATAGTCTCAAGTTTTATTAAAGCCTTTTGAACTTCTGTTCTCCTATAGTACATTCTCCACACCACATAGCTTTGACACCATCAGGATCATTACTGTCTACAGGTACTAGCTTATCTGGCTCTTGAGCTAACAGATTAAAGTACTTTATTGCCTGACCGTAAGAGTCAGGTATTCTGGTTACAGTATACTGATGATGTAATGCTAGCTCTTTAGCATTATCACTAGTACATAAAGCACTGTCTGCTACCAGATATCTTAAGTTTTTAAACTGCTCTTTAATTAGAGACCAGTAAGTAATAATGACATCTTTAAAACTGGTCTTAGCACTTGTGTGGTCACTAACACATTTTTCAAATAATGGTATATGACTTAACTCATCACATATCATCAGCTCATTTATCAGATTTAATTCATGATGGCTGTCTCTACTGTATCCCTTATCAAGTACGATATCACAGCCATCTTCAACTCTGGTCTGACCTTCATAGTGGAAACTGGTTGAGTCTATATGTACTGAAACAGGATTAAGCTCAAGTTTAGTTGCTACCGCTTGAGAACATCTTAGAAAAAATCTTTCAGGTCAAAAGTCTGCTATGGCATCTAATAGTTTTGAAAGAACATCCCTGTTTATGTCTTCTACATTAAGCTCTTCATTACCAGTTAAATCTCTTACAGGTTTACCACGATAAAACTCTGAGGTTCCGTACAGTGACTGGTATGGTACATTTAATACCTGACAACACAGTAGCTTCACTAACTCACTTTGAGTTACCTTTACATGTGAACCTATCTTTCCAATACAGAACTCAATTACTGGTGCTAAACCAAAGTAATCAAAACCTGCTGCTGTAAGTCCTATGTTTTCTGGCTCTGTTGAAAGTAAATCGCCTGTGTTATCAAACTGTACTGCCATCATCGTGATCCTGTAATATCATCTTTGATGGCTATCTTTTAACCTAAGTTGACTACATTCTCAAGCTTGTAAAACTAAGCGTAATCTTTGTATCACATTGTAATAATGTGAATATTGTAAAGTAATCAAAAAGTCAAATAATTAACATTTTGATTTATTTAAAATAATTGATACATTAATTACGCTTTTTTTTAAAGCGATTGAAAATCAAACACTAAAATAAGTCAGAATATATTCATATTTTTTTACTGCTCAATGTTAGTTATAATCTTTTAAAAAATTATAACTATGTTTTTTACTTTCTATCTTTAATCGTAAATATACGCGAAAAGCCTATTTTTAAAGAGCAATCAAATCTTAGCGTTTTTGATTTTTTTAGCAAAAATATGATCATTTAGCCCCTTTTCCAAACAACACAACCTTAATTGTTAGAAAAATTATCTTAATATCTAAAAGCACTGACCAATTATTGATATATTCCATGTCAAGCTTCACGACGTCATCAAAATTCTTGATGTTACTTCTACCGCTTACCTGCCACAAACCTGTAAGTCCAGGGGTCATTGAAACACGAGCTTTGTGTTTAGGTTCATAATTATTATATTCATCTACAGTAGGTGGTCTTGTACCAACTAAACTCATGTCACCTTTTAATACATTTATAAACTGAGGCAGTTCATCAAGTGATGTTCTTCTAATAAAATGACCAACTTTTGTGATTCTTGGATCATTTTCCATCTTGAACATCAAACCATTCATTTCATTTTGAGACATCAATGATTTTTTTATTTCTTCAGCATCACTTCTCATTGATCTGAACTTATAACATTTAAAGATCCTTCCATTTCTACCCACTCTGTCCTGAGAGAAGAGTACTGGACCTTTAGAGTCAAGTTTTATAATCGGAGCTAATACTAAATATGCAACGCAAAAGATGATGAATCCTACAATACCGCCAGTGTAATCTAATAAGCGTTTTGCAATAGCTTTTTGATTTGAAACAAACTTACGACTAACAGAAATACAGTGCAGATTACCAAATTTACTTACAATAATAAAAGACTTAGGTAAGTAGTCAAATACTTCAAGATTAATCTTTATATTAACTCTAATTCCCATTTCCTCGGCTTGAGATAGGACATTCTTCAGTTCTTCATTATCATCAAGATTGACGGTAACAAAGAGTTCATCAACATTATTATGAGTAATGTAATCTAATAGAGTTTGATATGAGCAAACGACATCTATACCGTAGATTTTTTTATTTTGTTTAAAGGTTTGAGGAACTGAAATACCACAAATTTCACGTCTCCAATCAAAATTTGTTAATAAACCTTTGATAGTATTTCTACAGTCATTGTCTGTTATTACGAGAATTTTGTTAGAAAACTTAGAGTTTTTATAAAGTCTTACTAATACGAATTTAATCAATAATCGTGAACTAAATTCCAATACCAAAAAGATAACGCCAAAATATCCAATAACAAGACGTTTAGAATCACCTAAACTGTGTAGTAAGAAAAGTATTAAAACTAAAAGAGAAATTAAAAAACATGTTAACTGCAATACAGCAACAGATTCTTTAAAAATACCTCTAAAAATAAAACTTCTGTTCACTCCAGTAAATGCTGTTGAGAACAAGTACTCAAATATGAAGATAAAAAGGTAAAGTCTAAAAGAATAAAACTTAACTGTTGTAAGAGCAAAGCCAAAATATAATGAATAAGCTAGATATAGAGATGCAAAAGCAACAAAACTTCCTGACAAAGCAAGAACATTTCTTATAATCTTATCAGAACTATCTTTATTCATTGTATTGATAAATACCTATTCTTCACACACAAAAACTTTGCCATTCTCATTTTGGTATAAGTTAACTTATCCAGTAAAGATATTTAAATTATTAGTAATAAATTTGCAAAAGCTCTTTAAGCAATCAAAAGACAAACAAAAACAGAGTTAATACTTATAACAACTTTTCAAGTTGAAAATATAAATCTGTTAAATCATGGCATGTAAAATCATGCCACTCTTTTTCTTAACCTTTTCCAAAATATCTGTAATATAGTTTTAGACTTAATCTTTACCACTATTTTTATCAATTGTAACTTTATCAACAGATTCTGCATCGACAGAATTGAGATTATCATGGTGGGATTTAGAAAATTGTGATCTATAAAGTACTGCATAAGAACCATTCTTTTCTAACAGATCATTGTGAGTACCCTCTTCAACCACCTGACCATCATTGATAACCAAGATCTTATCAGCATCCATAACAGTTGAAAGTCTGTGAGCAATCACTATGGTAGTTCTGCCTTCCATAAGCTTATCTAATGCTCTTTGAACCACTTTCTCTGACTTATTATCAAGAGCAGAGGTAGCCTCATCTAAGATTACGATTGGCGCATTCTTTAAAATTGCTCTTGCAATAGCTAAACGCTGCTTTTGACCACCAGATAAAAGTAAACCACGTTCACCGATTACAGTATCAATGCCATTTGGCAATTTCTGTACAAACTCATCAAGATATGCACTCTTGATAGCACGGTTAATTTCCTCGTCGGTAGCATCAGCTTTACCATACATTAAGTTTTGTCTTACTGTACCATCAAAGAGGAAGTTATCCTGGAACACCATAGAGATCTTGTCTCTTAATGATGATAAAGTAAATTCAGTGATATCGGTGCCATCAATGGTGATGTTACCAGAATCTAATTCATATAATCTTGGGATCAAAGAGCATACTGTTGACTTACCACCGCCAGAGTTACCTACTAATGCAACTTTCTTTCCTACCGGAACTGATAAGTTCACATCTTTTAAGATCATTCTCTGACCGTCATAAGAGAAGTTTACATGGTTAAACTTAATCTCTTTTGATATAGCTTTAAGTTCTTTTTTACCCTCTCCATCATTTGTTTCAAATGATGGTGTATCTAAGATAACATAGATACGCTCTAATGCTAATAAAGCTGTCTGTAAACCTACATAGTTATTACCAATACTCTTAATTGGAGTATAGAGCATGATTAGAGCAGCCAAGAATGCTACGAAAGTACCTGAGGTTATTTCTCCTGTGGTAATCAAATACATACCATAGTAAAGCACGCCAGCAACACCACAAGCTGTAACTAAATGCATAGCTGGTGATAACCAGTTGGTATCTCTTGTCATCTTCATAGAGAATTTAAAGATATCCTCAACTTCTCTATGAAACTTCTCATACATAGTCTTGATAAGGTTAAAGGATTTGATGATCTTGATACCAGAATAGGTTTCTACATAGGTAGTGTTGATCTTTGTCTGAGCCTCAACATTCTTAGACATGATCTTCATAACCTTCTTTCTGGCAATCTTCATTGGGATCACCAATAAAACCAGTACACCTAAGGCAATGAAAGACAATTGCCATGAGTTCCAAAGCAGAACCGCCAATAACCCTAATGAGGACCAGAACTTCGATAAGAAGAGTTTTACGTTAGTAATAAGACCTGTAGTAGCAGAATCTGCATCATTACAGAATCTTAAAAGAACAATACCTGAGGTATTCTTATCAAAGAAAGCAGATTCACTAACTAATAACTTCTTATATAAAGCTAATTTCAAATCAGTTGAAATTCTTGCACCTACATAGGTATTAACGATATTTGAGGTATAAATACAGATACCTTGCACTAAGGTAAATCCAATAATAATAAAAGGAACCTTTAAAGCAAATTCAGTATTTTTATCCACCATTACGTTATCCATAAATGGCTTTAAGAACGATGCAACAGCTGCATCTAAGCCACCTACGGGGATAGTAAGCAACACACCTAATATGGTTAAAAAGATATATGGTTTTAAAAATGGCCAGAATTTCTTCAATCCTGCTAATGGAGATAGTGATCCTTGCTCTATGATCACATCAAGTCTTTGAGCTGGGTGTTTTTTGTTCATTAGTTACCTTTTAACATATACGCTTGTAACCTTTTATTATAACTTTTTTATCTCTTTCTTTTAAGTACATAAAAAAAAATGGTTAAACCTTATTGATTATTCATTGAGAAAATTTTGAAGGCAGAACAAAAAAATGGGACATCAATAATCTCTTTTCACTATTTAAGAAATCAATTAGCAAAAAGCTTTAGAAAGATGCATATTGCGGACAACAATCATAATTGACAACAATTTAATATTGTAAAACAAAACAATATTACATATTCAGGTCTCTTGAAATTGACCTTAAGTTCCAAGACGCCTAACTGATTGAAGTAAAAACTCGTTAAGTTAGGCGCATCTAAGACTTTTTAGTACTAAATGTTATTTAAGATCTTCTAACAATGATCTGTAACCATCATTTAGTAATGGGAAGATAAAGCCTGATTTTGCATTTAAATCAGTCTTCTCAATATGAAAAGTGGTAGCGCCCCTTTCTCTCTTCCACTGATTTACAGCAAGTCTTGTAAAGTAACGAGTTACAAACAGCTTTAGATCATCACGTGAGAAATTCTGATACTCTTCTGCTAAAGTATCTAAAATTCTCTGTGGAGTGAATAGCTCTTCTTGATGTAAAACGTGAATTCTATCTAAAATCACATAAGGCATTAAGTCACGCTCATCAGTCTGACCTGGCTTTAATTCAGCAGTTGGAGCCTGAGCTGAAATGTATGACATATCAGGCACATCAAGTTTCAAGCCTCCTTTTACAACCTCAATACCATCATCAGCTATATGCTGATTGATTTTTAGAATTCTGCTCTTGGAAATATCACCAATTGGAGATAGACCACCTGCTGTATCTCCATCCATAGTGCAATAACCTACAGCATCCTCTGAAGCATTACAGGTTGACATTAAAAGCTTGTTATAACGGTTTGCGATCATCCAGATACCAGGTGCACGAGAACGAGCCTGAATGTTCTGTAATGTCAAATCATCACGATCCCAGTTAAGCTTATCATCAGGTGTTGTTCCATTGATGATAGCAACATAATCTTCAACTAACTTTGCAATTGACCACTCATAATGAGTTGCTCCGATGTTATGAGCAACTTTTTCTGCTGCAGTTCTGGTTACAGAGCCTGATACAGCTGAGCCTTGATATACAGTGGTTAAGACCTGAGGCATGATCTTTTCTTTTACATATGACTGTTTATCACCTGTAAAAGCAGGTACCTCAAACTTTAATGCAGATAAAAGCTCTTTATACTCGTCATAGCCTAACTCTTGTAGTGCTGCTAACTGACCATAGCAGACACAAGTTGCACAAAGACCTGAATCAGCACCACCTGACATAGATAGAGCAAAACCATGAGAACGGGTCTTTAACATCCAGTCAAACTGACCTAATGCTACAGCTCTAACAATAGTGTCATACTCATTTAAGAACTCACAGATACCTGATGATGCTGTTACAAAATCAGCTCGCTTAAATGACAGATAGTTACTCTGTGAGACTAACTTACCGTCATCAGCAATAATTGACAGACCATCAAAGATATCAGAACCGCTTTCACAGCCTAATAAGTTAGTTGTTACAACGGTACATTTTAGATTTGAAGATAAGGCTACAGCATCTACAACACGCTTTTTGTCATCAAAAAGTTCAAAACGCTTGGCCTCAGGACAGATTAAAAGCTCTACCTTATCAAGATAAGCTAAATCACCTTCATTAAAGTAAATACCCACTTTTTTAGTTGAACCGTTTAATTCGACGTCAAAAGTATTACTTGGGGTAAAGATTTCAGATCCTATATTAAAAGATAAACCTTCTACACAAGGAGTTCTAAAGAAACGAACTCTTGAGTCACAGCTGTTATAGCATGAGTGTAAAACACTTACACCTATGATCTTGCTTTTCTTTAATAGTACATAAGCATCATAAGACTTATTATCAGAGCCTGTTAAAGGCAGACCTACACCTACAACTATCCCCTCAGGCAGTGAGTACTTTAAATTTAACAAAGCATGCTGTGCACCTTTAGTTAACTCACTGTGCCAGAACAGATCACCACAGTTGTAACCAGAAATTGCAAGTTCTGGAAAAGCTATAATGGAGATACCTTCTTTTACAGCTTGTGCGCATTGTTTGAGAATTTTATCAAGATTGCCATTAAGATCGAGAGGTGTGGTGTTGATTCGACCTGCCGCAATGTAGTTTAAATCTGCCATACTATAAACTCCAATGAAGAATTGTGTTGTGCATACTCAATTTGCTAATCAATTTACATCTTTGGTAAACGAAATGGTGATCCTCGTAAAAGAGAACTTTTGCAAAATCAGTTGCATCCATAGTTGTTTTGCATACCGTCAAAAATAACATAATTTAGGTCATAATGATTAACTACGCCCTAAAAATGAACATTGAGATAGATTTTATTGTTTAGTTTATTTTAATTATGTTTTACACCGGTGCTTTAAATTTAGAAGTAAAGCATTATTGATGAATTTCATCACAGAAAGATGAATAAGCTGTAAGAGTTTTCAAAGCAGGATTGTTACAATTGAGTACAACAATTGTGTAAGTGCGTATGAGCACAAAATAAAAAAGTGAATAAGATTAGAGAGTTCATTTTATTAAACTGAACTTGATTTCAACTAAGCTCAATCTATATTCAGAATATGAACAAAGATATAAACCAATTTTTATCAAGGATCGGTATACGTGAGCAACAAGAATTATATTATTTCACAAGGTCACTGCAGACATTTAGGTGCAACTATTGAAAAAGATGGTGTAAATTTCGCCGTTTGGGCACCAGATGCAGCCGAAATTGATCTTTTACTGTTCGATGCAGTAGATGACGATTCCCCTTATGTAGTACATCTGTCCTCTACAGTTTTTAAATCCACCTACTTTTGGCATGTATTTGTTCACAATATAGGTGCTGGTCAAATCTATGCTTATAGAGTAACAAAAACTGTAGACAGTCCACAGGCACAATCTCAGGCAGAAGAGATTAACAAGATCTTAATTGACCCATATGGAAAGAGAGTACTCTTCCCTGATGATTACAAAAGATTCTTACCTAAAGACGAGAAGCTTGCTTTTAAATATGCACCTAAGAGTGCTGTCATCAATGTGGACGAGTACGATTGGGGTATTGATACTTTTCCTCACCATTCACTTGAGAACACCATCATCTATGAGATGCATGTAAAAGGATTTACGGCTGATAAAAGTTCAGGTCTTTCAGATGAATTAAGAGGCACCTACAAAGGTCTTATTGAAAAGATCCCTTATCTTGTAGAGCTAGGTATCACAGCAGTAGAGCTCATGCCTGTATATCAGTTCGATGAAAAGGATGCTAGACCTAATATGGATAACTATTGGGGCTACAGTCCTATGGCATTTTTCTCAGTACACGAAGGCTACAGTTCTGATAAAAGTATTGAAGGACCTGTAAAAGAGTTCCGTGACATGGTCAAAGCCCTTCACAGAAACGGCATCGAGGTTATCCTAGATGTGGTTTACAACCACACCTCTGAAGGTGATGAGAACGGTCCTAGTTACTGTTTTAAAGGTTTTGATAAGGATGGCTACTACATCATTAAAGATGGCTATTATCAGAACTACTCTGGATGTGGCAACTCTTTAAATGCTAACCAGCCTGTTGTAAGAAACCTGATTATTGACTCACTTGTCTTCTGGCATGAGAAGATGCATGTTGACGGATTTAGATTTGATTTAGCTTCTATTCTAACCCGTGACAAATTTGGCGCCCCAATGAACGACAACACTACCTTGTTGTCTATTGATGCAAACAGACGACTTGCTGAGGCCAAGTTAATTGCAGAGCCATGGGATGCAGGCGGTCTGTATCAGTTAGGTGCTATTTCAGGCTCTAAATGGAGAGAGTGGAACGGACAGTTCAGAGATGATGTCAGAAGCTTCATGAGAGCAGATCCTGGTATGGTCAAAAAGTTTGTTTTAAGACTTTTAGGTTCTCCTGATATTTACAACGAGCATATGGTTGATGCTCAAAAGTCTGTTAACTTTATCACCTGTCATGATGGCTTTACCTTGTACGATTTGGTTTGCTATTCACACAAGCATAATCTTGCTAATGGAGAACATAACCGTGATGGTAATGATAACAACTATTCAGCAAACTACGGCTTTGAGGGCCCTACCGATGATGTTCATTTAAATGAATTAAGACTTCGTCAGGTGAAAAACTTCATGGCAATTACCATGCTCTCACTGGGTACTCCAATGATCTGTATGGGAGATGAAGTACTGCGCTCTCAAAATGGTAATAACAATGCCTATTGCCAGGACAATAAGCTTAGCTATTTAAACTGGGATCTTAATGAGCAACAGCGTGAGATGTTTGATTTTACCAAGACACTAATTGGTCTTTCCAGAATCGGTAAAATTAAGCATGTAAATGATACACCTCACCATAAATTAGACAAATTGCTCACTAATGCCAAGATCCAGTGGCATGGTATAAAACCATTCCAGCCCGATTGGTCTGATATGTCTCACTCAATTGGCTTTTTATACTACTACAGTAAACAAGAGATGTATGCCTACATCTTTGTTAATGCCTTTTGGGAAGATTTGACTATCGAAATACCATGCGTTCCAGGTCACCTTGATAAGAGCTGGTACCAGTTCATCAATACATCTCTAGGACCTGGTAAAGACGTAACTCCATTCTATATGAGTACCAGGTATCACGCAGGTGAAAAGATTAAAGTAAAAAGCAGAACTGTTTTAATGCTACTGTGCCCTAGCACTTAACTTTTAACAACTACCTATTTAGCAAGTAAATAGGTAGTTGTTCATATCAAAAAAAATAAATATAGCATTTAATAAATATATATTAAATACTTTATAATCTTTAATAAAATAAAGTACACTGGCATGTTTGGTTTTACTGAAGATGAGACCTTAAAGTTCTTAAAAGACTATGATCTTGAATATTGTTTTCCAATAGTAAAAGAGTACTACGGTGGTTACAAATTCTACGACAAAGAAATCTTTAATCCTGTAGATGTAGTTAACTTTGTAAAAAACAATTTTGAACAAAAGCGAAAAGGCATAGCTTCAGAAATTAAAACAGATACCTACTGGTGTGATCTTGTTTCTAATAAAGATAAAGAGTTAAAAGAAAAACTAGATAATTTGTCTGGTTATGCAACAAATATCATTCAGATCTTAATTAATGGTAAGTCTGCTACCTTTCAATTAAACGATTCCATGAACTATGACATTTTATCAGAGAATAGCTTTGACGACTTTTGGTCTCTGTTACTACACAAAGGATATTTAACAGTAGATTGGAATGCAACTGACGCCTTAGATGATAGCAGTATAAGATACAATAATATTTGTGCAAAACTTCCTAGTCTTGAGATACGTGACTATCTTATCAAGCTCTTTCAGTCAAAATTTGGCTCTGAATTTATAAAGCATAACCTGCATAATAAGCTTGTTGATGCTTTGTCTTGTGGCAATCAAAAAGAAACTTATGACATCTTCTTTGACCTGCTACAAAAATATGTCTCAATACGAGATACAGCAACCAAAGCTCCTTTATAGAACTACTATCATGGCTTTTTAAATGGAATTTTTACCTGTTGTGAAAATCTCATCACTGATTACCATTCTAACTATGAATCAGGCAACGGTTATCCTGATATTACCTTTAAAGCAGAGCGCAATACCAAAGCTGTAATCATAGAGATTAAAGTAGAGCCTACAGGTTCGGATATAGCAACCTTAAGTGAAACAGCACTGTCTCAAATTGAAGGAAAGAATTACGCTGAACCTTTTATGGAAAGCAGGATGATTCAAAGTATCTATGCTTACGTAATTGCCTTTGCAGGAAAGAACTGCGCTGTTAGCGTAAAAAAGCTGAAGTAAAAGAATCTTTTCAAATAGAAAGCAAAAGTATCTATTCTTAAAGAAGATGAGTAAATAAGTTAGATTTGCATGAAGCAATGTTTGCATCTGTATAAGCTATGTTGATGCAAACATTTCAAAATAAGGGATATCTGTGTGCAACTATTCAGTTTAGCTTAGTCTTGATGTGCACCTAAAATCTTACAAGCTATTTCAACTGATGATTTATCAGGCATTGGAGTATTTTTGAGCTTGTAATCAATACCTAGAGCTTCATATTTATGTACACCTAATGAATGATAAGGCAGTACTTCAACTTTTTTGACATTTGATAAAGAATCAATGATCTTTCTTACATTCTGTAACTGTTCATTGTTATCAGTAATGCCTGGAACCAAAACATGTCTTATCCATACTGGTATATGCAGTTCATCTAAATGATGAGCGCAAGACAGGATGTTCTCATTGCCGATACCTGTTAGTTTTTTGTGTTCAGCACTGTCAGAATGTTTAATATCTAATAACACAAGATCTGTGTATTTCATAAGCTCATCGAACTTTTGCTTATACTCATCAGTATCTCTATAAGGACCTGCTGAAGTATCAAGACAGGTGTTTACACCAAGTTCCTTGAACTTTTTAAATAATTCAGTTACAAATTCAATTTGAACTAATGCTTCGCCACCGCTTACTGTAACGCCGCCATCTTTGCCCCAGTAGTTTTTATAACGCATGGCCTTATTGACTACAGTATCAACATCGTAAGTCTCCCCTGTTTTCATTTTCCAAGTATCTGGATTATGACAATAAAGGCAACGCATTGGGCAACCTTGCATAAAGACCACGAAACGAACACCAGGTCCGTCTACAGATCCGAAAGTTTCAAAAGAGTGGATATAACCTTGAGTCATTACATGTGTCCTATAAATTCTAGTTTCTGATAGATACTTGATGCTCTGAATCGTTATAAGTAATTCTATCTTATTCAGACAAAGGGCGCCAAAAGGCGCCCTCTTTATACAGATTATAGTGTAATTTTTCTAAATTACATTGCCTTATGACAAGTTCTTGAAATTACATCTAACTGCTGCTCTCGAGTTAAATCGATGAACTTAACAGCGTAACCTGATACACGGATTGTGAAGTTTGCGTACTCAGGCTTCTCTGGGTGCTCCATAGCATCGATTAACTTCTCGGTACCGAATACATTAACGTTCAAGTGGTGTGCGCCCTGGTTAAAGTAACCGTCCATTACCTGAACTAAGTTCTTAACACGCTCTTCCTCTGAGTGACCTAATGCATCTGGGCTGATGGTCTGGGTGTTTGAAATACCGTCTAAAGCATACTCATAAGGTAGTTTTGCAACTGAGTTTAGAGATGCTAATAAACCAGACTTCTCTGCACCGTATGATGGGTTTGCACCTGGTGATAATGGCTCGCCTGCCTTTCTGCCATCAGGTAATGAACCTGTAGCCTTACCGTATACAACGTTAGAAGTAATGGTAAGAATTGAGGTTGTAGCCTCAGAGTTACGGTAGGTATGACGCTTCTTTAACTTAGTTAAGAAGGTTCTTAATAACCATACTGCAATCTTATCAGCACGATCATCATCATTACCGTAACGAGGGAAGTCACCTTCAACTTCGAAGTCAACAGCAATGCCGTTCTCGTTGCGGATTGGCTTAACCTTTGCGTACTTAACTGCTGATAATGAGTCAACTACGTGTGAGAAGCCTGCAATACCAGTTGCGAAGGTACGACGTACATCAGTATCGATTAAAGCCATTTCAGCAGCTTCGTAGTAGTATCTGTCGTGCATGTACTGAATTAAGTTCAATACATTAACGTACAGATCAGCTAACCACTCTAGAACGATGTCGTAGTTTGCCATTAACTCATCGTAGTTTAAGTACTCTGAGGTGATCTTAGGTAATCTTGGGCCAACCTGCATACCGGTCTTGCAATCAATACCGCCGTTCATTGCGTATAGAAGAGCCTTAGCCAAGTTTGCACGAGCACCGAAGAACTGCATTTCCTTACCAGTCTGTGTTGCAGATACGCAGCAGCAGATTGAGTAATCGTCGCCCCATACTGGACGCATTACATCATCGTTCTCGTACTGAATTGATGAGGTATCAACAGAAATCTTAGCAGCATACTTTCTGAAGTTTAATGGTAACTTCTCAGTGTATAGAACTGTTAAGTTAGGTTCTGGTGATGGTCCCATGTTCTCTAAGGTATGTAAGAAACGGTAATCGTTCTTAGTTACCATGTGACGGCCGTCCATGCCGAAACCTGCAACTTCTAGAGTTGCCCAAACTGGGTCGCCTGAGAATAACTGGTTGTATGAAGGAATACGTGCGAACTTAACCATACGTAACTTCATAACTAAATGGTCGATTAACTCCTGTGCCTCTTCCTCAGTTAAGGTACCTTCTTTTAAGTCACGCTCAATATAAATATCAAGGAATGTTGATACACGACCTACTGACATAGCAGCGCCGTTCTGAGTCTTGATAGCAGCTAGGTAACCGAAGTATAACCACTGAACTGCTTCGCGAGCGTTGTTAGCTGGCTGTGAAATATCAAAACCATAGCTCTCAGCCATAACCCTCATAGCATTTAAAGCTTTGATCTGATCTGCTAACTCTTCACGCTGACGAATGATGTCATCAGTCATGGTACCGCAACCACAGTTTGCAAAGTCAGCTTTCTTCTGAGCTACTAAGAAATCAATACCGTATAGAGCTACACGACGGTAGTCACCAACGATACGGCCACGACCATAGGTATCTGGAAGACCAGTGATGATCTTGTTCTTACGAGCAAGTCTCATTTCAGGAGTATATGCATCATATACAGCCTGGTTGTGAGTCTTGTGGTACTCGTTGAAAATCTTGTGGAATTTAGGGTTAGGGGTATAACCATAGGTGGTGCAAGCTTCTTCTGCCATCTTGATACCGCCGTATGGCATGAAAGCACGCTTTAAAGGCTTATCAGTCTGTAAACCTACAACCTTTTCAAGATCCTTGCTATCAGCACTGATGTAACCTGGACCGTAAGCAGTAATACCAGAAACAACCTCTGTTTCCATATCAAGAACACCGCCCTTTGCGCGTTCTTCATGCTGTAACTGCTGTAACTCGCCCCATAGCTTATCGGTAGCTTTTGTAGGACCTGCTAGGAATGACTCATCGCCATCATAAGGTGTGTAATTGTGCTGAATGAAGTCTCTAACGTTAACATCATCGACCCAATGAGAGCCGGTAAAACCGCGCCACTGTTCTTTCATGATTACTCCTAATTAAGTTCAAACAGATTTTTTTATCTGTCGTAAACGTTTCTGTTCTTTTTTAACTGAAACATAATCGCTTTTCAAGCATGATGATTATATAGATAAGATCCTTTTTTTCCTAGTGAACGGATGTAATGTTTTTGCAAAAAAATACCGATTTAATTCAGAAATGGCTTTATTACAAGGAGTTAGAAAGAATTTAAATAATTATGATTATTAAACTTAGTTAATTAACCTAGTAAACTCTTGAAGCAATCCTAGTTATAAAGATTTTTTTACAAAGGTTAATTAACCTCAAATTTTTGTAAATTTTTAATTAAAAAATTCATGTCTAAACCTAAATTCAAAATTCACGTGGCTATTTTTGTGATCTTTAAAAACCATCGTAACGTTATTTAAATTGAGTACCTAACGTTTTTAAATGAACTATATTATTTCTTAAATAGACTCTATGGGGTTCACAGATAAAATCTAGATAAAAGGATTACCCTTTTCATCGGTCAATCTTTCTCTTAACAGACCTTGCTTATACATCTCTAAAAGATCTTCAAGATCTGAGATAAGCTCTTTTATCCCCTGTCCAAGATCTGTATCTATAACCATCTTTCTTTGTTTAAAATCTTCAACAGAAATTACCTGCAAGTCCGCAATATCACTGTTATTAGCAATAGCATCTTTGATGGTAGTAAAAGGAGTATGAGCCTTTAAATGCAAATAGTGTGAGCTATAGATTAAGGTATAGCCTGCAATACCTGTTTTAGCCTGATAAGCTTTGCAAAAGCCTCCATCTATAACTAAAAGTTTTCCTCCTGCTCTTACAGGAGTTTCTCCGTCCTTTACCATGATAGGAGTGTGACCATTGATGATATGGCCATTATTCGGATCTAAAGAAAACTCTCTTAAGATTTGATTACAGGTTTTCTCTTCGTAATAATAGGTATAGTACGGATTTCTAGGCTCATGCCAAGTTGACTCATCTTGTACAAACAGCCTTTCAAAGAGTTTCATTCTGCGACCTGAAAGTGGTGATAATGGACCTGTCCACATGTACCACAAGAAATCTAAATGCTCTTGATCTCGAAAGGTATAAGCTTCGCGAATTTTCTTTTGGCAAAAATCCAGATAATCTCGACCAGACAGTTCATTACCGTCACATTTAATCTTTTTAAAGGAGCCCTCCTCATCTAACGGGATACAGCCATGGTAGAGCAAATTGCCATTAAAACACTGATACATGGTACCTTTAGAATACAGAAACTTTACATGGTTATTAAGTCTTACTGAACCTGTAAAGGAAGCTACCAAATCGTCTACAACTTCCTGTTCAGCTTTAGTTAATACATAAGGATGAGCTTTATCTACAGTTGGCAGATCAGTTGTCTTTAACTTATAAGTCTTACCGTCAGTTAAAGTAACCGAACCATTTTTAAGATCAAGACCATCTAACACTAATCTGTCATCTAATTCATACTCAGGATGTCTTTTTACTAACTGACCGATGAGTTTTACAGCCAAAACAGCTACGGCTTTATGGTCTGCAGGAAAGTCCTTTTCATTTTTATAAGTAGAATTTGCAAACATGGCAAGTTTTCTTAAAGAAATACCATAGCCATTCTCAAGCATTTTAAAGTTCTTATAGCGGATGTTGTTACAAAGTACATTCACAGCACACAAAGCAGAACCACAACAGGCACCAATCCAGAGTACATCATGATTCCCCCATTGCAGATCAAGATCATGATATTTCATTAAAAGATCCATGCACTTATCTGGGTGAGGACCTCTGTCAAAGATATCGCCTAAGACATGCAGTCTGTCGACAGCTAATCTTTTGATAAGTTTACACAGTTCTAAAATGAAATATTTAGCAGAGCCAGTTTTGATAATCGCCTCTAAAATAGAACGGTGGTAAGCCATTCTTGAGTTTTGATCATCTGATTTAGCATGCATTAACTCATCTATGATGTATGAAAAGTCACCATCAATTGCTTTTCTTACCTTAGAACGTGAGTATTTTGAGGAGAGGTAATTTGATAGTGCAATTAAATCTAGTATGGTCTTGGTATAAAAAGAGTTTAAATCAGTGATACCGTTCTTTTCTTTGTTTAAAAGACATTCATTTGGATAGTAAATGAGAGTGCATAGCTCATCTATTTGCTCTTTAGTGTAATCAGTAAAGACTAATCTTACCTTTTCTTTGATAACGCCTGAGGCGTTATTTAAGATATGTTTAAAAGCTTCATATTCGCCATGAATATCAGAAATAAAATGCTCTGTGCCTTTTGGCATAGATAAAACAGTATTGAGGTTAATCAGCTTGGTATAAACCGCATAACGGTTGTCATACTCTCTTGAGAGCAACTCAAGATATCTATGTCTTTGTAACATTTTATTTTCCTAGCTTTTATTTTGTTTTAGCTTATCTTTTTATAAGATATTGGATCTTAATGGTGTAAGGTATCACGATATACAATTTGCGCAAAGTGAGCACTAATGAAGACACTGTGCACCAAAAGAGCCAATGTATCTACTGTTCATTTATCTTATGTTCACTATAGTTTGCTGCAATAGAGTAAATCTTTTCACAATCGCTCTTATATAGAACAACAAACTTACCTTCACTATTGTTTTGCTCATCTACACCGAGCATACTCAAAAGCAAAGGAATGTCTTCAGTTTTAGCTCCAATTTCTTTAAATGACAAAGGCATTCCTATTGATTTAAAGAAACATCTTAATGCATCAATACCGGCACTTGCTGTAACTGAAGGGTCGTCAAAGTCAAATGCAACATTAAAGACGTTTGAAGCAAAACGGGCAAATCTCATGACGTCATGCTTTAAGACATACTCCATCCAGGCAGGAAACATTACCGCAAGTCCTGCTCCATGAGCTACATCATATAAAGCTGATAACTGATGTTCTAAGTGATGAGTTGCCCAATCCTGTTCTCTATCAACACCGCAGATATTGTTATGAGCTAAAGAGCCTGCCCACATTAAGTTTGCTCTTGCGTTGTAGTTACGAGGATCTTCCATTACTGTTTGAGCATTCTTAATGATAGCCCTCAATAAACCTTCACAGATATTATCTGTAACATCAACACACTCTGAATTTGTAAAGTATCTTTCCATGATATGAGCCATCATATCGGTTATACCACAAGCTGTCTGGTATTTACTTACAGTATAGGTAAGTTCAGGATCTAATATGGCAAACAAAGGTCTGTTCAGTTCACTTGAGCATCCGCATTTAATGATATGACCGCCTATTGTCTTTTGAATTACAGATGAGGTTGAACTTTCAGAGCCAGCTGCAGGAATGGTAAGTACAGCGCCAACTTTTAAAGAGGACATGGGCTTTCTCTTTTTAAGATAAAAATCAAAAAAATCACCTTGTTCACTGTCAGCTACTCCTAATGAAATAGCTTTAGCTGTATCTATTACTGAACCACCACCTACAGGCAAAATGAAATCTACTTTTTCCTTTCTTGCTATTTCAATACCTTCATATACTAGATCTGCTCTTGGATTTGGCTTTACTCCACCTAACAAGGTGTAACCAATAGAAAATGATGCCAATTGATCTTTAATTGATGAGATAAGACCAGAGCGAACAGCCGATCCTCCTCCATAGACAATTAAAACTTTTTTATATCCAAGTGATGAGATAGTCTGACCTACTTTAGAACTAACACCTTGACCGAAGATGTATTTTGTAGGTAAACAGTATTGAAAGTTTTCCATAAAAATATTCTTACCTATGTACGCTTATCTGATTAGCTTAAGTTTATTGAAAAAGGCTTTATGGAAATTATACAGAATATGAAATAGATAGTTTTGACAAAGATTCAAGATTTCAACGAACTTCAATCTATTCAATCATTAACTTCTTTTGATAGTTTTTGCAGAAACAAGATTAATTCATGCATATGAGTCGATGGATCATCTGTTCCGTTGCTGCTTGCATCTATTAATGACTGTATAGCATGTTCTACAGCAATATTAACCTTTTTTATATATTTAGAAAAATCCTGTTTACTACTTTTACAATATGATGGGTCATATCTTTTTAAACAACCAATCACGTATTTAGCAGGATCACTATTTGTATAACAGGCAGAAGTTGTATATTTAAAGTGAAGTAATAACCAGTACTCAAAACAGGGCTCAGAATTAATGGAAGAGATGATTCTTATATTCTTAATGTTATTGACAACACTGCTATATGTTGAGTGTTTATCTTTATCAAATACACAAAATGCTTGGTCATAACCATCTTTTTTGATAAACGACTTAGCACACTCTAGAACATTTTCTGGCGACGATCCCTTATTAGATGATACAACTTTTACATTATTGATAAGCCTATAGTGTTTCAAAATTTCATTTAAATAAGCAGGGTTAAATAAGCAGGTTCAGTAACTTTTCCTTCACAAACAATTAAAACATTTTTTAACTCATTTTTTACTGATGATTTTCTAGTTTCAGAACTAACACGTGTTCTACGAAAAGAGTTAAATTTATTACTGTTACTCATCATTTAACCTTTTAAATAGATAAAGTTGCGTGTTTTGGGCTATTTTACACTGAAATACTCATTCAAAATTTGTTCAAACTGAAAACATCAATATAAGGCAATGCCCCATACTTACCTTTAAAATATTTAACTTCTAATCTTTCTTTTGAACTTCCCTTTAATGGTTTAAAGACTGTCAAAGGAAATAATTCTGTCATTTGGCAACTGTTTAATTTTGTAAACCAGATCTGATCTCGTCTAAAAATATCTTGAGTCATGATTGATGTTTCATGAGTTGTCACTAGCAATTGAGCACACTTTGGATTAGTGTTTTCATTGTGAAAAAGTTCAACTAAAAACTTCATTAAAAAAGGATGCAAACTTATGTTTAAATCGTCAACCACAAGAACTCTTCCTTTTTTTAATACATCTATAAAAGGTCCTGCAAATTGAAATAACTTTTTTGTACCATCAGACTCATCTCTTTCTAAATCAAATTCTATTTGATTTCCAATCTTATCAGAATGAATCGTTTTTATATTCATTGACATTAAACTATCAGGATTTTTTTCAATTGATTCTCTTATCTGCTCTGGCAATAGCCCTTTGATATTTTGGTAATCAACTTTTTCTTTTTTTATTTTAAAATCAGTAATTTTTAAATCAGCAGCTTTTAAAAAATTAAGGATCTCCTCTTTATTATTGTGTAAAGCCATATCCGTAGTGAATGTTAATGGAATAAAATCCGTGCTTAAAACAATAGCGATTCCTGTGCTGAAGAAATCAAACAAAGGCTTTAATGATACACAATTTAAAGATACAGCATTTGACAAAAATAAAACATTCTCTCTCGTAGTTTCAACCCAAACGGACTTTGTTCCTTTAATGTTATTTGTAACATTCCAGTCGTAGTTTTTAGAACCTTGATCATATAATCTTTCAAACCATGTTCTACGTTTACCGGTCAAATGTGGATATACATATAACCACTCATTAATAATTTTTTCTTTAGTGCAAGAAAAACCATACTGGAACCTGTCACCAGCAATACTAATATTAACTTCAAATAGGCTAGGCGCATTCTTAGTAGCTGGATCTAATAAAAATGGGACTACAGGTAGTTCTGAATTTACCTCTCTATTTGAAGTAATAATATTTTTCATGGTAGCAAGAGCTTTTAACAAATTGGATTTTCCGCTAGCATTTGCTCCATAAATGACACATGATTTAAGTAATCTAATTTTATTGTTATTTGTAATTGAACATGCATTATTCTCTAATTCTGTTGCCTTATCAGATACAAAAGATAACTTCTGTTCTTTACAAATTGATCTAAAATTATCAACAGAAAATGACATTAACATATCTATAACCTTAATATTTAGAAGAAAATTACGTTATATTTAATAATATGTATCATTATATATTTATTTTAAAAATTTTATAACTTTGATCAAAATACTCAAAATAGAGCAAAACATCACGAAAAGTGTAAGGTTAGGTAAATTTGAGACTTGAGGATATAAAGGAGAAAAGAGAGGCTGCATTGCACAGCCTAATAAGACCCCTCTGAAAGTTCTTGAATAGGAACTGAGGTGACCTAGAAGAGCAAATCCTAACTCTCAGATTTTGATAAGTAAATGAATAACTATCTAAATGATGTTTTTGAGGTAATGAATTCTTTAAGCGTAAACGATACCATCTAAAGGAGCCTTGTAAGACTGTAATATCTAAATTTAATTACATGTTGCATCTATTCTTGAGACATCGAGTTTCTCTACAACCATTACCGAATCACTGTAGGTGATCTCTTTTACTCACAGTCTTTTCAAGATCATAGGAAGGTCTATTTTTATAAAACCAAAGAAAATATGACAATATGGCGAATTCTTGAGTATAAAGTTTGACACTGGTGATTTGGCATGTTCTACTAAGAGATAGGACCGTTAATTCGGCGTATAAACTTTAAAAGAGGTTAAATGATAATGAAGCTATTGTCTTTGTGCCTTTTAAGTACTGTATGTTTAGGTACTGTAAATAGCGCGATGGCTGAAAACAGCGATAAAGTAAATATTTGGAACTGGAGCTACAACATTGGAGAACACACTGTAGCTGACTTTGAAAAAGATACTGGTCTTAAAACAAGCTATGTAGAGTACGATTCAAATGAATTACAGGAAGCAAGATTATTAGCTGGTAATACCGGCTTTGATGCAGCTGTAGTCGTAAGCTACTATGTACCAAGAATGGCAAAATCAGGTGCATTACAAAAAATCGACCATTCAAAAATTCCTAACTGGGTCAAGTTAAACCATGCAAGATTAGAAAAGATGGCAACTTTAGATCCAAACAATGACTACGCCTACCCTTATATTGAGATCTCCATCGGTATTGGCTATAACAAGCAAAAGATTGAAGAGATCTTTGGCAAAGATTACAAAATTGATTCCTGGGATTTTCTATTCAAAAAAGAAAATTCTGACAAGCTCAAAAAATGCGGTATTGCTGTAATTGACTCTCCTATTGAGGTTATCTCAGCTGTTCAGCATTACTTAGGAAAAGATCCTATATCTCAGAAAGCAGAAGATTACGAAGAAGCTAAAAAGATCTTAACAAATCTGGCAGCTAACACCGCTTATTTCCAGTCTAACCGCTATGTAACAGATCTTGCATCAGGCGAGATTTGTGCAGCTATTGGTTACTCAGGTGACATTATTCAAGGCAGACACTTAGCTGCACATGGTAAACACAAATACGATATTGAATATGTAATTCCAAAAGAAGGTTCTATCTTCTGGTATGACAGCTGGACTGTACCTCGTGGCGCAAAGAACTATGACAACGCTATGAAATGGTTTGACTGGCTATTAACTCCTGAGAACGCAAGAAAACTCTCTGACGAGTTAGGTTATGTTCTACCAGTTGATGAGGCTATGGACAACTTATCTGAAGAGCTTAAGTCAAATGACAGTATTATGCTTTCAGATGAGAAATTAAAGACCATGTACTTTATGCAACCTACTCCAGCTAAAACAACTAAGATAACTAACAGAGTATGGAATGCTATGAAGACAGATTCATCAAAAATAAAATCCTCAGATGTAACTGAGGATGATGCTAACGGTTGGGACTAATTGCCTCGATTGTGAGTTTTTCTAACAGGACCTCTGCTAAGTGATTTTGGCAGAGGGAAACGAGTGGAGCTGACCTTAAAGGCCAGCTTCTTTTTTACTAAATCATGTCTTGATGAAACGTCATCCTCCATCAAATCAGCTGCACTCTTGCCGTGAATTTTATTTATTGCCTCAAATCTTTGAGAAAGCCTTTCTCTTTCATGGATAACTAAAAGATCTTTTACCATCCCGTCATCACTTTGAGACAACAGAGCTCTCTTTACAGCTTTAACTAGGGCTTCTTCACTGAGCATACTGGTTCTCCGTAATGTTGATATATAATAAGATCAGAGTGCTTTACAGTTTTTGCAAAATCGCAGGTTCTGACAATGGAATTTACATGATAGAAACGGCTTAAAATCTCGTTTGCAAAAAATGTTGGCTTGGTTCTAACATCTGCCACAAAGATATAGCGAGAGGTTTCAACTGTCAAAGGACTTACCACCAGATCTTTTACTCCTGCATCTAATTGCTGTTGAATTTCATAATCACGCTCCACCATATCCTGTTTTACCTTTAAAAGTCCGCCTAAGGCATTCTCACCTGTAACTAGAATATAGACAAAGCATAGAGTGTATAAAGATACTGTCAATGTTTTTGGCATTACCTTTATATCTTCTTTCTTTAAAATAAAGTAAACACCTGATATACAAGCAATCAAAGCACAGGTAAATGGAGTTGCGGTTCTTGCTGGGAAATTAGGAGAAAAAATCATAATTGCCAATGATGCAAATCCAAAGATAAAGAGGTAGAGCACTCCTATAAAATCATTTTTATATTCAGCAAATTTATCTTTTGAAAAGAATTTATTTTTATAAGCAATAAAGAGTAAATAAACAAGTGACAGAATTAAAGGTAATTCTTCTAACAAGGTTAAGAAGAAAATATCCAATGTCACTGCTAAATGGGAGAAGTAATTAAAGCTACCAGTTGTTTCCATCATCTCAAGACGAGCATTGTTACCAGGAGACAATACTAAAACTAAGAAGCCTATACAAGTACCAACAAAACCTGTGATATGCCAGAAAGATAACTTCTTTACCTTATAAAGATATAGACATAACAGGAAGTTAGCAGCACAGATAGCAAATCCTGTGTTCTCATTACACCAACCTGCGATGATTCCTAACAGAAACATCATAATTGCAAAAGGTACTGACTTTTTACAATTATCCGCATTTATTGAAAATCTATAAGGCAAAAGGAATGCCAAAATGAAGGTGGTGGTATACAGATAGTTACATGAGGTAACTAACATAAAGATAACTTCACCATAGGCTCTCAGACATAACCATAAAGCTACAGTTATAAAAAGTACAGGCAGAATTAAAAGCTTAAATGGATTTACTCTTTTGCCTTTAGCTTGAACATAGATTAAGTAGATCAAAACTAAATAACAAAGACCAGCACCTACAGCTGACACATATTTACCGCCCCATAATAACAGCTGAGCTAATACATGTGGAGGGGTTCTACCACCCCAAGTAAAGTAGTGACGATATTGAGATACTACAATGTCGCTAAATGATGACACAAGATCTTGAGTACCCTCAATCATCATGTAACGGTAATCATTAGAAAAATATGGGATTATGTAAGCACAGGCTGTGATAAACACAAACCAAGCTAATAGATAAATAGGACTTTTTAGGTATTTCATTTTCAGTCTAATATTGTGCCAATTTGCAGAATTTAATCTATCTAGCATAAGTAACATCAGTCGTTCTTCTTAAAGAAAGACAGCATGTTTTTACTACGATAGATTTTAGCTAACACACAAATGATGTAAAATTGTGAATAGTATAACGCAACTTGTTATTTATTATCACCTTGTATTATCAAGATGATTCATCTTGTCATTCTTACTGATAGTATCGTGTGATATTTGATAGATCGTGTAATTCAATATATTGCTAAAAAATAGATATTGAAGACAGTTCAGGCAAAAAAACATAAAAGCAAACAACAATGCAGTTAAAAGATCTTATAAAGGGTGGCATCAATGCAACCTTTTCTAATACCGTAAAATCAATTGGTAATTTAAATTCTACAGGTTTGACAGGAGCCATAGCTGCTATTTATGAGCAAGCTACACACGATTGTACATCTTGTCCTATATTAGTAATTTGTGCCGATAGCTTTGATGCTCAAAGCTTAAGAACCAATTTAAAGGCTCTACTTCCTAAAACTGACATTGAGTATTTCTCAGATTGGGAAACCTTGCCATATGATACTTTATCCCCTCATCAGGATATTGTCTCTTCAAGAATAAAGCTCTTAGCTGCAATGCCTGAGATGTCAGATGGTATTGTCATTACTACTGTACAAGCTCTAATGCCAAGAATTGCTCCTTTGTCTTTTATAAAAAAGCAAAGCTTTTCTATAAAAGTTGGTGATAAACGTGACATCACCATGATGAAAAAAGATCTTACAACTCATGGTTACCTCCTTGTAGAGCAAGTACTCTCTCCAGGTGAATTCGCTGTACGTGGTTCTATTGTCGATATCTATCCTATGGGTTATAAGACACCATACAGAATAGATTTCTTTGATGATGAAGTTGATAGCTTGAGAATTTTTGACGTCGACTCCCAAAGATCATTAGAAAAAATTAATTCTGTTTCAATGTTACCAGCTCATGAATTTCCTCTAGATGAGTCGGGTATCAGTCTGTTTAGAAGTAATTATAGAGATGCCTTTATAGGAGCAAATCTTACTAATCATCCTATCTATCAGGCAATTTCTAAAGGTGCAATTCCAGCTGGTATTGAATACTATCTACCTCTATTCTTTAGTGAAGTTGAACCTGTATTTAACTACTTAAATGAAAAGTTCAAAATCATAACTGTAGATGATGTAACTAAAGCTTGTGACGATTTCGATGTAGATGTTCATAAAAGAGCTTTAGAGTACGCTGGTAACTCAGATCACCCTACCCTTCCTGCTCAAAGAGTTTTTTTAACTCCTAAAGAATTTAATGATAACTTAAAAAAGTTTGAAAGAATTTCTTTATACAAAAATCCTTTTGCAAAAGATTCAGTCTCAAAACGTGGCTTTTACAATACTGATTTTGAAAAGGTACCAGAGATTGCTTTTAACCATCAGGAAAAAGAATCATCAAGAGCTTTTGTTGCCTTTACTGATGACAAAATCAGTCACGGTTACAGAATTTTAATCTGTGCGCTCTCTGAAGGAAGGCGTCAGTCCTTAAGAGAGATCATGCCTCAAGTTTTAGTTGATAAATTTGGCATGAAAGCAGCCTCATCTTTTGAGGACTTTTTAAACGAAAAAGCACCTATGATGATGACTATTGCTCCTTTTGATGAAGGTATAATCCTTCCATCATCAAAACTGTGTGTCTTAACAGAAAGTGAGCTTTTAGGCTTTAAAGTTGTAAAACAAAGAAGAGCTTCATATAAATCGAAGCTCTCTCAGGATACCATCATCCGCAACCTCTCATCCTTAAAAGAAGGTCAAGTCGTAGTTCACATTGACCATGGTATCGGTCGTTATCGTGGTCTTAAGCTCTTGGATATAGGCGGCATCAGAGGTGAATTCTTAACCATCGAATACCAAAATGGGGATATGCTCAATATCCCTATTACCTCTTTATCAAAAGTCGCAAGATACTCTGGCTCTGAGAATCCTCCTTTATCACGATTGGGTAATGACACTTGGTCTAAAAAGAAAGCTAAAGCAGTACAAAAGGTAACAGATGTTGCAGCTCAGCTTTTAGATCTTTATGCTCGCCGTGAAGCTGTCGCAGGTACTGCATTTAAAGTTGATGAAAAAGCTTTGGATGAATTTGCTTCAGGATTTGGCTATCAGGAAACTCCTGATCAGATGGCTGCCATTAACAACACTATTTACGATCTGTCAAAAGAACAGCCAATGGACAGATTAGTTTGCGGTGATGTAGGTTTTGGTAAAACCGAGGTTGCCCTACGTGCAGCTTTTGTGGTGGCATCAGCAGGCTCTCAGGTTGCAGTCCTAGTACCTACTACAATTCTAGCAGAGCAACACTATCAAAACTTTAAAGACAGATTTGCTGGTACTGCAATCAATGTTGAACTTCTATCTCGTTTTAAAACAGTAAAACAACAAAACGAGGTAATAAAAGAGATAGAAAAAGGTAGTGTTGATATCATCATCGGTACACATAAACTTCTATCAAAAGACATTAAATTTAAAAAGTTAGGCCTTATCATTGTTGATGAGGAGCACCGCTTTGGTGTAAAACAAAAAGAGCGCTTAAAGGAAATTAGAGCTCAGGTTGATTTGCTGACTCTTACAGCAACTCCTATTCCTCGTACTTTGAACATGGCTATGGAAGGAATGAGAGAGCTCTCTATCATTGCAACTCCACCAGAGCACAGACTTGCAGTTAAAACCTTTGTAACAGAAAAATCTGATGCCTTAACCCGTGAAGCTATCATGCGTGAATTGCGTCGTGGAGGACAGGTCTACTACCTGCATAATGATGTTGCAACCATCAACCAAAGAGCAGAACAATTAGCTAAATTAGTACCAGAGGCAAAAATCGGTATTGGTCATGGTCAGTTAAATGAACGTGATCTGCAAAAGGTGATGAGAGACTTCTATCACCAAAGATTTAACCTTTTAGTTTGCTCTACTATAGTTGAAAATGGTCTTGATGTGCCTACAGCTAATACCATCATCATCGATAGAGCTGATCTTTTAGGTTTAGCCCAGTTACACCAAATCAGAGGTCGTGTAGGACGTTCTCATCACCAAGCTTATGCATACCTCTTTACCCCTCCTAAACAGCTGTTATCAAAAGATGCTAAATTAAGACTTGATGCTATTTCTTCATTAGAAGAGTTAGGTGCTGGCTTCGTTCTTGCAACTCATGATATGGAAATTAGAGGTGCAGGCGAGCTTTTAGGTGAAGAACAGTCAGGTCAGATTGAATCTGTAGGTTTCTCACTCTACTCTGAGATGTTAGAAGCAGCTGTTAAAGCTCTAAAAGAAGGACATGAACCATCCCTTGCTGAAATTACCCTAAATGAGTGTGAAATCGATCTCCACTTACCATGTCTGCTACCAACTGACTATATTGCAGATGTAAATACCAGATTGTCTTTATACAAACGTATTTCATCATGTAAGACACCAGATCAGTTTGAAGATCTTAAAGTAGAACTTATTGATAGATTTGGTTTCTTGCCAGATGCTACTAAAAACCTCTTTGAGATATCATCTTTAAAGGTTTTAGCAACCGAGCTTGGAATTAAGAGAATTAACGGCGACGCTAAAGGAGGCATCATTGAGTTAAATCAGAATCATAAGATCTCTAATGAGTATCTGATAAGACTCATGACTACCTGTAAACATAATGAATACAGAATCACTGGTCCTAGCTCATTAAGGTACAACGTACCTGAAAGTGAGTCTAGATCAAGACTTGAGATCTTAAAACAGTTGCTACAGGCATTTGCCGCTAATAGTTCACTTGCTAAATAAAGTATGCTCTAGAACTGAAAACACGTTGCGTGAGAGAACTATGAAACTTTTACAAATTGCAGTAAAGTGCATCTTTATTCAAAGCTAATAATATGATTGAGAAACTTGTAAGGGAAATAAAAGCGGAGAGACATTTTTGCTTAAACAAAACGCCTTCTATATTTCAAGAAAGCGTTCCCTCATGAATATCCCCTAGTTCTGAGTTTAGAGGATATTCAATTTAGTTTAAGTACTTTAATTAGATGTACTTGAACTTAATCTCAGCAATCTTCTTTGACCACTGCTCAGGTCCAATCTTATGGATTGAGTTACCTTCACTGTCTACAGCTACAGTTACTGGCATATCAACAACCTTGTACTCACGGATAGCTTCCATGCCAAGATCTTCGAATGCTAGTACTTTAGCAGACTTAATTGCCTTAGATACCAAGTAAGCAGCACCACCGGTTGCCATTAAGTAAGCAGCCTTGTGCTTCTTAATTGAAGCGATAGCCTCAGGACCACGCTCTGACTTACCAATCATTCCGTATAGACCTGTCTGTGAAAGCATGGTTTCAACGAACTTATCCATACGAGTTGAAGTGGTAGGACCTGCAGGGCCAACAACTTCATTACCTACAGCAGGTACTGGTCCTACGTAGTAGATGAACTTCTTGTGGAAATCAACACCTTCAGGTAGAGGCTTACCCTGAGCGATTAAGTCACATACTCTCTTATGAGCAGCATCACGACCTGTTAAGATAGTACCTGATAATAATAAGGTCTCGCCCATCTTCCATGAAGCAATCTCTTCTTTAGTGATAGTATCAAGATTTACTCTCTTAACATTTGCACTTGCACCACCGATTTCGATATCTGGGTAGTCATCTAATGATGGAGGTGTGAAGGTTGCTGGACCTGTACCATCTAACTCAAAATCAATGTGACGAGTTGCAGCACAGTTAGGAATAATTGTAGTAGCCTTTGATACTGCGTGGCATGGGTAGGTCTTAACCTTAACATCAAGAACAGTGGTAATACCACCTAAGCCCTGGGCACCGATACCTAACTTGTTGATCTTGTCATAAAGCTCAAGTCTTAACTCTTCTTCAGCGTTCTTAGGTCCGCGAGCAATTAACTCCTGGATATCGATAGGATCATTTAAAGCTTCTTTAGCTAAAATTGCAGACTTCTCAGGAGTACCGCCAACGCCGATACCAATAATTCCTGGAGGACACCAACCAGCGCCCATTAGAGGGATCTGGCTTAATACGTAATCAACTACGCTGTCTGATGGGTTTAACATTCTCATGTGGGTCTTGTTCTCAGATCCACCACCCTTTGATGCAATAGCTACTTCTACCTTGTTACCATGAACCATCTCAATGTGAACTACAGTAGGAGTATTGTCTTTGGTGTTAATTCTCTTTCCTAATGGATCCATTAGGATTGACTTACGTAGAGGGTTTGTTGGGAAAGCATATGCTCTTCTAGTACCCTCATCCACCATTTCCTGAATAGTCATGTCGCCTTCAAAGCGAACATCCATACCGATCTTAACGAAACAGGTAACAGCACCTGTATCTTGGCACAATGGACGGTGTCCGATTGCACACATTTTTGAATTTACTAAGATCTGTGCGATTGCGTTCTTTGCTGATGGATTCTGCTCAATTTCATAGGCATGTTTCATAGCCTTTAAGAAATCTTTTGGATGATAATAAGAAATGAACTGAATCGCATCACAGACAGACTCAATGAAGTCAGCTGTCTTAATCAATGTTGTCATAGATGGTACTTTCCTTGTTCAGTGAACCGTTGTAATCAATTGTTTATTTGACTACAGCTGTCTGCAACTGCCGATTTTAATTTCTGCTATGTTTTAGCAGAGGCGGTTCGTTACCGCTAAAATTAAGTTGTAATTTGTATACAACAGCAGGAATTATAGCATAATTAGTCTGTATAAAAGTGACATCGCAAACGATTTAACAAAGCCTTGCAAACTAAATTTCAACATCAAGTAGTCACATCTCGACCTCAAAATGACGCTCAAAATGTCATAAATAACTAGAGAGACAAAAAAGTTACCTGTAAATTTGAGTAACTTTACGATTTTGTTCAAAAAAATTACCCATAAACTTAAGTAATTGTCTTGTATACCGTTATAATAACGAGAATGTTTCGTTTTTGAGAAGCGATTATGTTTATTACAATAGCTGTTATATTTGTTCTTCTAGCAAGTTTTCTTTTAATCATTGTGAATATGTACAGTGATTATGTTGCCCGCCGTGAGCAGGATGCTAGACTTATCTCTACTAGAGCAAGAAACATCATCACCGAATGTGAAGAACTGCTTTTAAACCAAGCTCAAGTTGCATTTTCCAAAACACTAGTTTTAGTTCTTCACTACAGAATTATCAGAGCTTTAAGAAAAAGAGCAATTGATCCTAAAACCCGTGATGAGGTAAAAGACAGAATTGCTAACGAAGAAAAGATCATTGCCGAGCTAAAAACCAATTACAAAGAATTAAGTACTTTTAAGGCCCCTGAAAATGATGCTATGGCTATTGCTCAACTTCGTGTTATCAGAAGATTACGTAGCATCTTAAAGTCAGAGATGACCTCAGGTATTCCTTTAAATCCATCTCAATTAAATAAAGAAGATCGTCGTCTGTACATTCTGGTGCTAAAAGTTAACATTTCAAACTTAATTCAGAAAGTTTTCGAAATGAAAAGACTACGTCAAATAGGTTCTTGCAGACAGCTTATTGATAAAGGTTTAAGTGTTATCAAAGCTTCTGGTGTAAAAGACGGTTGGCTTACTGAAAAAGAAGATCTTCTAACAAACCTTTTAAATGGCATCAATGCTGAAACTAAGATTAAAGATCCTGCAAAGAAAGAAAAGGCTGACGCTGATGGTCAGAGTTTAGCCGATAAGAGCGATCTTGATGAAATCTTTGGTGATAAGAAGAAGTGGTAATAACTACTTCAATCCATCTTCAAGAATACGGTGAAAACTAATTCACCGTTTTTAGTCTTGTTAAACTTTTTCTAAAGCAACAATCTCACAAACAGGAGTATCACTCTTTTCTCTACTCTTAGAATTATTCTCTAAAACTAAAGCTACTGGTATTACAGTCTTATCTGTAAGACGTCTTGCGTACTTGTTCTTTATGATTTGCTCTTTAGCTTCAGTAAGTTTTGTTGCAATGTCTTTACTGTTATCAGCTACCTTTAATTCAAAGACATACAGGTAGTCACCAGCTTCAGCTGTAATATCTGCTCTGCCACAAGAGCCCATTACCTCTGTTGAGGCTGTTACATTAAAAGTAAGCATCGCAAGCTTTAGTACATCTCTAAAACATGCTTCATTAAAGTTCTTTACTGTTTCATATGAAAACTCATTGATAAAGGTATTAAAAAGCTCTTTTATCTTGTCTAAGTTTCCTGATGCTAAAACTTCTTTGAATGGTTCTACATACTTTAACTTAGCTTCCTTTGTTTTGGTAAGCTCGTTGAGCACAATGTTAGAATACGCTTTCTTAACTTCTAAATTTGGAATTCCAACCTTAAAAATATCATCTACAACAGATTTAATACAGAAATAACCAGCCTGATACAAAATAGCAAACAGGTCAAGATTTGCCATATTTTCAATTTTAGGATACAGGTACTCTGCTGCTGAATTAACTGTAGAGTCAATATTCAACAGTGACTGTAAATCATCTGTATTGTATTTTTCTAAACCTTGCTTTAGGTAATTTACTAAGAATGTTGGTGTTGATCCTCCTGATACAACCCAGTAAGGAATAAAACCTCTAACAGGAGCATCAAAGAAGTTTACTATCGACCAAGGATTGTAAACATGATTGAGTGCTTCTTCATCAAAGCTATAGCCGTCATAGTTTCTTTTTAACTCTGATACAACTACATCATGTGTATATCGTTCTGTATGGTACTTCTTGTTTAAGACCTCGACAGCATTATCAATATATTCACCAAAATATAATTCTAACTCTTCACTGGTATAGCCTAATAATGCACCGTATCTGAGATCTAAAGTTAAATCTTTTAAATTATTAAATGCTGAGAATATTGAGGTATGTGAGTAGTAAGTTACACCTGTAATAAAGATAAAACGGAATTTTCCGTCACATGATTTAACAGTTAAATAGAAGTTAGATAAGATCTTACGTCTATCTTCAAATTCATTGCTATCATTTAAGACAGCTGTTAATGGTGCATCATATTCATCTACTAGCAATACCACTTCACTTTCTGTATCTAGTGTCTTTTTTAGCAAGTTAGCCGGACTATCTATATTTTCTTTTGTAGGCTCAATACCTGCTTCTTCAAGTGAAAGCTTAAAGGCATCCATAAATTCTTTATTAAAAGAACTGTTTGAAGGAACCTCTCTGAATGTAGAAAAATCTAAATGGATAACCTTATATGTTTTGTCTTTCCATAAAGGTTCAATCTCTAAACCTTTAAACCTCTCTGTTCCATGTGCAAAGAGTTCATGGAAGGTATTGATAAGAGTTGACTTACCAAAGCGTCTTGGACGTGAAATGAAATATGGGCCTTTTTCATCTTTTGCAATTTGGCAAATTAAAGCTGTCTTATCTACATATACTCTATTATTGTCAATAAGATCTCTAAAATTGCATGAATTTGGCAGTAGCTTTGTAAATTTCATGTCATCGTCCTAAAAACTTTCTGATCTTTGATCTAAAGTATAGCATCTATTGAAACATTAACCTTATGTTAAATAGGGAAATAGTATGTTATCAAATTCGTTAATAAAAATTCCCAGCAGGGATTTAACCGTCGAGAATTTTCATACTTTGGCGTTAAAAGCACAAAGTATGAAATTCTGAGCTTGACTTATCAATCAGAACTACTCGCTACATCATGCGTTCATTGTTTACATAAACTTCTGAATCTACAATCTTAATCTCTGAGCTGTACTCCTTATCCTTTTTTACAAAGAACATGGTCTGACCAGGATCTTCTTTTGTTGTAACGTTGATATTTCCGTTAACCACAGGAACTGATTCATCTTCTGAGGCTTTAAAATCAAGTTTGCCAAAAGCTTTAATAGGAAGTTTCTTTTTATCATACAATCCGATTAAAGAGCCAATCTTATCATCAATTACGCCTTCAAATTTATCAATATCGATGCCTTTTATATTTGGAATTGAGTTTGGAAGTCCGGTTACAGCTCCTGTATACAGGCTACTTAGAGCATCAGCTGTAATACCTCTTACAGTAATAACTGCATCATAATCCTTTATATAATCAAGATTATCGCCTCTGGCTTTGAACTTAAGATCAAAGGTACCATCATCTTTTTGGTTTTTAGCTACTAATGATGCTTTTAAGCTATCAGATTTAAAACCAATAGTCTTCACACCTTTAGTTGATAGCTCCATTTCATCAAATTTCTTTAGAGCGCCGATACCTGTAAACTTGGTCTTGTACTTTATAGAATCGACTTTACCAATAAAGGCTAGATTGATACTGTAAAATTCAGATGACAAATCAACGTTCTCATCTTTATCAAACTCTGCTTTAACCGATGCGGAAATAGGATTTATTGATCTGTCAAGATATCTTCCATCAAGCTTTAGCTTTAAAGTTGCACTTTGACTTAAAGCACTTATTTTTAACTTTGCAGAGCTCTTTAAAGTATTTCCATCAAGAGATAAAAGCTTTTGTCTTGATAAATAGTTGTTGATATCTTTTGTATCAAAAGATATCTCTGCATTTAAAAATCCATGCTCAATTTTTACAGGAATTGAAAAGTTAATATATGGGGGATATGAAAGTGTAAGTGTGCCTTTTTGTGAGAAAAAGCCTTTATCTTCAACATTAAAATGAGCAACAGAGGCAATCTTCTGAGAGGTATTCTCGCCTTGGCTTGAGATGTCATTAATCTTTTCAATCTCATTATCTACAGCTGATTTTGTAAAATAAACACCGCTAGCATATACAACTGCTGCTACAGCTACAGCACATGAACTTACAATAGCAATTGTTTTCTTTTTCATGACAAAATTCCTTCAAAAGTATTTTGTATCAAGTTAACACAAATGTAACTTAAAAAAGTAAAGTAAGATCAAAAAGTTCATTTCATTCACTCTTAAACTTGTAAAATTTATTTTGCATTTACCATAATTTTGAGATTACCTCTTAAATTTTGATTTCAATGAGCACCAACAAAAACGCCAGGAACAAGTCCTGGCACCAAAAATCTTCAATCAAAAAGGATCTAAAACTTAGTTTTGACCTTTAATAGCCTTTCTTCCTAAGAAAACGCAATCGTCACCTAATTCTTCTTCGATTCTGATTAACTGATTGTATTTAGCAATACGATCAGAACGACTCATAGAACCAGTCTTAATTTGACCGCATGAGGTACCAACTGCAAGATCAGCAATTGTAGTATCTTCAGTTTCACCTGATCTGTGTGATACCACAGCTGTGTAGCCAGCATCATGGGCCATCTTAATAGCATTTAATGTTTCAGTTAAAGAACCAATTTGGTTGAATTTAATTAAGATTGAGTTTGCAATACCCTTTTTAATACCTTCAGCTAAGATCTTGGTGTTAGTTACAAACAAATCATCACCAACTAACTGAACATGTGAACCTAACTTTTCAGTCTGGTATTTAAAGCCATCCCAATCAGACTCATTCTGACCATCTTCAATTGATACAATTGGGTACTCATTTACTAGATTAGCAAGGTAATCAGTAAATTCATGAGAGGTAAATGACTTGCCCTCACCTTTTAACTCATATAGACCTTTTTCGCTGTTATAGAACTCTGATGAAGCGCAGTCCATAGCTAGAGTTACATCTTTACCAAACTCATATCCTGCTTTTTCAACAGCCTCTTTGATGCAGGCAAAAGCTTCAGCATTTGACTTTAAGTTAGGAGCAAAACCGCCCTCATCGCCAACACCTGTTGATAAACCTTTCTTCTTTAATACTGATGCCAGAGCATGGAATACTTCAGCACCAATGCGTAAAGCTTCACGGATATTCTTGCCACCTACAGGTTGGATCATAAACTCCTGAATATCCACATTATTATCTGCATGCTTGCCTCCATTTAGAATGTTCATCATTGGCAGTGGCATTACATACTTACCCTTATGGCCGTATAGTTCACCGATATATTTATATAGAGGAACCTTGCGTGAAGCTGCCTCTGCCTTAGCTACTGCTAAAGATACTGCTAAGATAGCATTTGCACCTAACTTATCTTTATTCTCAGTACCATCTAGCTCTATCATGATCTTATCAATACCGGACTGATCGCAAGAGCATTTGCCTACAATAGCCTTTGCTATTGGACCATTTACATTAGCAACAGCTTTTAATACACCTTTACCACCAAAGCGTGATTTATCGCCGTCTCTTAACTCTAAAGCTTCTCTAGAACCTGTAGATGCACCAGATGGAGCTGCAGCGCGGCCAAAAGAACCATCTTCTAAATATACCTCTGCTTCTACAGTTGGATTACCACGTGAATCGATAATTTCACGACCGATAACTTTAACGATTTTTGACATGATTTCCTCTTAGCTAAAAAATTTTAATTACGAACACATAATCATTGTACAGATATAGTTAGTTACATGCAACTATAATTAGCTTTAGCTAATAATTTTTATTAAACGATACAAAATTTCAGCTAAGACAAATACTCAACTGATTTACTGTCTTTTCTCATGATGTTTTTTTTAGATGAGGATTCAATTGTTCTAGTATTTTTTTAAGAGCGTAAAATAGAGTGGATAATAGTTTTGCAACAAGAAGTAAGGTCATCTTATAACTGCTTTTTTAGCAATATTTTGCAAGATAAACCTTACTTACTACACTTAACTTTTGAACTAAATGGTTAGTTAGTTGTTTGGTTAGTTAGTTTGTTTGTTTGCTAGTTAGATAATTAGTTAAAATGGTATTCTTTTGCTTGAGAGGTTTCCCAGACCTTCTTTAAATCGTCAGGGATTGACAGGTTAAAACCTAACTCTCTGTATGGACCTATATTATGAAAATCTGAACCTAATGAGGCTAAGAAATCATACTTCTTGCAAAGTTCACACAAATACACATGATCTGCAGGCTTCTGCTGAGATGAAGCGACCTCAATTCCTAAACCACCGCAATCTTTAAAATATTCCATTAACGATCTTAATTTGGTGTTGGTAAGTGAATAGCGTTTTGGATGGGCTAACACAGGAATACCACCTGACTTTAAGATAGCATCTACAGCTACACTAATATCAGGCCAATTAGTCTTTACATAACAGCATTTACCTTTTTTAAGATAATATTCAAAGGCATCTTCATTGGTCTGAGCTCTGCCCATCTCAACGATGTAGCGAGCATAGTTGCCACGTGTAATTGAGGCACCTTCCCCCGCTCTTTTTACGCATTCGTTATATGAATCAGTAAATCCCTGCTTATCTAATTTGTCACCAATTTCCTGAGCTCTTTGAATACGTAAGACTCTTTGACCTTTTAGATATTCTTGAAGTGCTGGTGCATCTTTATCGATAAACAAGGCTACCACATGGATCTGCTCGTTATTCCATGTTGTTGACAGCTCAGCTCCAGGAATTAACTCAAGCTTACCTTCTGCTTCCTTTTTAGCCCTATCAATTCCTAAAACACAGTCATGATCAGTTAAAGCTAAATGAGTAAGACCTCTTGATATTGCTCTTTGTACTAAAGCTTCTGGAGTAAAAGCACCATCTGAAGCTGTTGAATGTGAATGTAAATCAATCTTTGAAAAAATGGCAGGCATTTTATTCTCCGTTTATCAATTCTAATTCTTCCCAACGAGCATAGAGCTTGTCTAACTCTTCTTGTGCCTTGTTTCTCTTGTTGGTAACTTCAATAGATTTTTCAGGACCATCAGCAAATAAGGCTGGATCTGACAGTTGCTCATCTAATAGGGCAATATCAGCTTCTAACTTTTCAACTTTATCTGGAAGTTCTTTTAGCTCATGCTTTTGGGTAAAAGTAAGACCTTTTTTCTTTTTAGAATTATCTGTTTTTTCTGTTCCAGATCTTGATGGCTGTTCAGAATTTTTAATATCTTTTTGAGAATTGTCCTTTGTTTGACACTCTACATTTTTAGAAATTCTCTCATAATAAGCTAACACATCAGACCAACCACCAATTACAGACTCAATGTGACCTTTACCGTCAAAGACCCAAGTCTCAGTTGCAACCTTATCGATAAAAGCTCTGTCGTGGCTGATAATGATAACAGTACCGTTATATGTTGATACAAGATCTTCTAATAAATCTAAGGTTTCTAAATCAAGATCATTAGTAGGCTCATCCATGATGAGAACATTTGAGCTTTTAGCAAAAAGGCGTGCTAAAAGCAGTCGGTTCTTCTCACCTCCAGATAAAACTTTTACTGGAGAACGGGCTCTTCGACCAGAGAACAGGAAGTTAGCTAGATAAGAGATCACATGCTTATTCTTACCGTTGATACATACTTCGGTGTGACCATCAGCGACGTTATCTGCTACAGACTTTTCAAGATCAAGACCTTCATGGTACTGATCAAAATACTGTATTTCTACATTAACACCTGTTCTTACTTTGCCTGAAGTTGGTTTTATCTGACCTAAAAGAGTTTTAATTAAAGTAGTTTTACCAGCAGCATTTGGACCTGTAATACCAATTCTGTCACCACGCATTACGGTTGCACTAAAGTCTTTGATAACAGACTTCTCACCAAAAGAGATATTAAGATCTTTAATTTCAAAAACTAAGTTACCGCTTCTTTGCGCAGAATTTGCCTCCATAATGACGTTGCCCATTCTGTCACGTCTATTTGCTCTTATTTTTCTGCGCTCTTCAAGATCTTTTACTCTGCCTTCATTACGAGCAAGACGAGCCTTAACGCCGCGTCTGATCCAGGCCTCCTCTTGAGCTAAGATCTTGTCAAATTCAGCATTAGCTAATTCTTCTTTGCGTAATCGCTCATCACGAAGTTCAATATAGCGATTAAATGAACCTGGATAGGAATAAAGCTTGCCTCTATCTAACTCGACTATCCTTGTAGCGCAGTTATTGGCAAAGAACCTGTCATGGGTTACAAAAACTAGAGTTCCGTTAAAGTTTTTCAGCTCTTGTTCAAACCAGGCAATAGATTCAATATCTAGGTGGTTGGTAGGCTCATCTAAAAGTAGCAATTGTGGCTCAGAAGCTAAAGCGGCAGCCAGCGCCACCTTACGGCGGTTACCACCTGAAAGGGATTTTAATTCAAGCTCGGGAGCTAAACCTATTCTGTTTAGGATCTTACGCACAACCGCGTCTTTAACCCAACCATCATGTGATTCAATAAAAGCAGAAAGCTCCAGTTGCTCATGAGGATCTTCTGATAAAGAGAACTTTGATAAAGCTTCACCTACAACAGGTACACCGCTAGCTGCAAGTGAATAAGCAGTACCGTGTTCGTATGAAGGAGGATCCTGACATAAAGTTGCTATCTTAAGACCTGACTGAATAATAATTCTTCCAGAATCTAACTCTCTTTTACCTTGAATCAAACTTAACAGAGTTGACTTACCAGTACCGTTACGACCTACAAGACATATTCTTTCATTCTCTTCAATTGAAAGATTAGCGCCTTCTAAAAGTTTGTCAGCTCCGTTGTTTAAATAAGCATCAATAATGGATACAAGACTCATTACAGATCCTTAATTCCATCAGGTCCAAACACACGTGGCTTGTGAGAAGGGGCTCTAGGTTTACCTTTTGAAAAGCTATCTTTTCCTTTAGAATATGATGACTTACCTCTGGAGTAGCCATTATCATAAGTTCGTCTTTCATTAAATGATGAATTGTCTTCATCACGTCTGAATGTCTTATGGGAAAACTCTCCTGAACGCTTGGTAAATTTATCCTGTTTTTCGTGTCTGTAAGTAGAGTGACTCTCTTTGGCCTCGCCCCAAACCTTATTTACACCAGTATTTGTACTATATGTAGCGGTGTCTGAGCTATTAGATATTCTTGAAGAGTAATCTCTTGAATTTCTATAAGAGCTTCTGTCAACATTTCTTGAGTTTCTATCCTGAGAATAGTGATTTGAATCAGAATACTCATGATAAGTATTTTCTTTTACATCTAAAGCTTTCTGCCACTTAGGAGCTGCTTTTAATGTTGTCATAGGCTCAGGTGTTTTTACCATATTAGCCTTGGTGAATTTCAAACGGTAACAGGTATGAATTTTTTTATCTCGAGAAAAGTCACGAGGCAGAGTCGACTCAGAGATATTCTCAATTTCAAAACCATAATCTTTAATAGACTCATCGATTACAAAACCTCTGAAGTTGGTGCAGAATATAACCTCACCACCATCTTTTAGATGTCTTGTAAGATTTGAAAGTAACGCTACCTGATCACGTTTTACATCAAAGCTTGTTTCCATACGCTTTGAGTTTGAGAAGGTAGGAGGATCTATATAGATAAGATCAAACAAAAGACCTTGATCTTGAGATAACCAAGCAAGACAGTCTGCCTGAATGAATTGAGCCTTATCTGTTGCTAAATGGTTTAGCTTAAAGTTCTCCATACCCCATTCAAGGTAAGTTCTGCTCATATCAACAGATACAGTTGATTTTGCTCCGCCTAAGGCTGCTGCAACTGAGGCTGAACAGGTATAAGAGAACAGATTTAAAAAGTCTTTGTCTTTTGCTTCTTTTCTAATTAAATCTCTGATGAGTCTTCCATCTAAGAAAAGACCTGTATCAAGATAATCATAGAGATTTACTCTAAACAGAGCATTGTTCTCATTGACAGTCATGAACTCATTTTTAAGTTCTTTGGCTTTTTTGTACTGATTGTCGCCCTTTTGAACTTCACGGCTCTTTAAGATAACCTTATCACCAGTAACACCTGCAATCTCAACAGTCGCGCTTAGCATATCTAATTCATGACGCTTTGCTACACGAGGATTTACCTTAGCTGGAGCTTTGTATGCCTGGATTACATAGTAACCATCGTAGTAATCAATGGCAGCAGAATACTCAGGGACATCAGCATCATACACACGATAAGCATTGGTATTTACATTCTTTGCCCACTTGCGCATGTAAGTTAAATTTTTCTTTAAGCGGTTAGCAAAGTCTGTTGCAATCTTAATGTTCTGCTCTTCTTTTACGCTTAGATCTTCAGTCTCGTTAATATCAAAGACTCTTAACTGGCATAAAAGCTCACCATTATAAAGTTTGTAAACCTTATTTGAATGCAATCTCATGCAGGAGAGTAATTCTGGTGATGAAGAGATCACTGCAGCTCTTGCGCCTTTAAAGTTCTTCTTAAATCCAGCACCGATCTCAGTATAAAGAGCGATTAACTCATTAAAGTTACCCATTCTCTTACCATATGGAGGATTTGTTACAATGGTAACTTTAAGATCTGAAGTAAATGGATTATAAAGATTCTGTACAGGACAGTGATATACCTTAACTAAATTCGAAAAACCAGCCTTTGCAGCATTTTCATTAGCAATATCTACAATTCTTTCATCAAGATCGAAACCTACAATCTCAACCTTTCTTTCAAGACACTTTGCTATACCGTTTTGAGATCTGTTTTTAGCTTCTTCTAAAAGGTTATTCCAGACATCTTTATCAAACTGTTTTAAGTTAAAGAAGCCATAATGTTCTCTTCTGATACCTGGTGCAGTATCTGTAGCCACACAAGCAGCTTCAAATAATAAGGTACCTGAACCACACATAGGATCGATAAAGTTATCACCTGTATAGCCAGCTCTTTTAATCATGGCAGCAGCTAAATTCTCTTTTAGAGGAGCAGCTCCTGTACCACGGTGATATTCACGCTTTAGAAGAGCGCGACCTGAGAGATCGATTAAAATGTTTGCACTGCCCTTTTTATCTAAATGGCAGTTAATTAAAACATCAGGATTTTCTCTATCAACATCAGGTCTTCCACCTAGAGTTGTCTGTAATCTGTCGCAGATAGCGTCCTTTACTTTTAAAGCACCATACTGAGTGTTTCTGATTTCATCATTGGTACCTGTGAAGGAAACTGCGATGGTATTGCTCTTATCAAAATACTTTTCCCAAGCTACACCATTAGCACCGATATAAAGTTCAGTGTCAGTTTCACAGTAGAACTCTGACATCTCAAGTAAAATTCTTGAAGCAAAGCGAGACCAAAGACATGCTTTCATACCAAAAACAAAGTCGCCTTTAAAAGATACACCAGCTACAGTTTCTTTAGCGCTTTGTGCTCCAAGTTGATTTAATTCGTTTAATAAAAGAGTTTCTAAACCTTTAGGACAGGTTGCAAAGAATGATAATGCCATGAATTATAAGCTCCAAGTTTATGGCGATATTATACTTTAAACACCTGTACTTTAAACGCATTAAATCCTCAGATATTCAATAAATTTCTCTAAAAGAATTGAGGAAGAATAAAGTGAAAACTTACTAAAACAAGCAAGAACCCTATGTTGTACTTAGTAAATTTTTTCATGTAGTAAAGAGGAGTTGCGCCTTCAGTCTTAATATAGAACTTAAAGGTAATTAGACTTGCCATTGATGCAATGATAGTACCTAAGCCACCTACATTCACACCGATTAAAAGCATATTTGGATCTTTTGCAAAATTTGATAGCATTACAGTTGCAGGCACATTTGAAACTATTTGAGAGAGCGATACTGAAATAAAGTATTCATATTTATCAACAAAGTTCTCAGCAAAGCTTTTAACAGTTTCAATTTGACACACATTGTTCACAAAGATAAACAAGAAAACAAAGAGTAGCAACAACTTGTAATCTGCCTGTTTGAACAGACTCATGTCCATTATAAGAATTGAACTAAGGACGAGAGTAGACATCAGATAAACATCCAATACTCTTAGTACACTTAAAAGACAGAGCACAAAGAGAACAGTAGTTAAAGAACATCTTTTTGAGTTAATTGAGAGTACAATCTTGCTTTCGTACTTTAAAGACTTGGTATCAATAAAATGTGTGGTTAAGAACAGCAATACAAATGACACTAGAATGATAGGAAAAGTAACCTTAAAAAAAGACAGTAAATCATAGTTGAAGACTGTATAAATAAAGAGGTTTTGAGGATTTCCAATAGGTGTTAGTGTTGAGCCTACATTAGCTGCAATAGTCTGTAATGACAGAACCTTAATTAAGAGATCTTGCCTGTTTACTTTTACAAAGGCTGCAATAGCGATAGGTATAAAGATTATCAATGAAACATCATTGGTAATTAGCATGGAGATAAAAAAGTTTATAAAGATAAACAGTCTTGAGAGTGATCTTGCATTTCCTGATAGAGAACACAGCTTCATATAGACTAAAGACAAAACACCGAGCTTTTTAAAAGAAGCTACAACTAACATCAGGCATAAAAGTAATAACAGGATTTTTAAATTTAAAGCCTCAATAGTACTTGTAATTGAGAACCTGATAAAAAATGAAGTTACAAAGGCTAGTATAGCTGCTGTATAAAGATCAGGATTTCTTCTTAAATATTGTAAGAGATTATAAATGGTACGATTCATACTAGTTCTTTTGTCGGATCTCTACAGAAATGTAGATCTCTTGTTACTTAGAAAACTTTAGGTGTATGCAGATAAATTCAAACTTGCAGTATATCAAAAGATAAGCACTGATGATTGAAAATGTAAGTAAATGAGCGCGGTGGATTTAAAATTTTTAAAGTGTAGACTAAGAGCGTTACCTCTGGGGAGGACTCCCCAGAGACAACTACAGGAATTGCACCTGTTTCTCTCCTGATATCAGCTCATTGGCCGTTTTAAAACTCATAACTACTTAACGACACAATGAGCAATATCTTTAGTAATAAAAACAATATATTAAACAATAATTTCTTTGCACTTTTGGCAAAAATTGACATAAAAATAAGACTAATACTCGCCTTCTTTAAGACCAGTAGCTTTAAAAATATCTTTAGGTGATATTCCAATCTCTTTTAAGTTTTTTGCAATAGAAAGTCTTTCTTAAGCTTTTCCTTCAACCTTTCCTTCGGCTTTTCCGTCATTGCGACCATCGGTATAACTTTTCCCAATACGGCGCTATTGTCCCACATTTTTTTTAAACTACCTTGGTAAGCAAATTTTTCTTTTTCAGAGAATTTTGCTATTTCTGCAATTCTAAATAATCTTGTAAACACTTGTTCTTTTAAAGCAACAGGTTTATCGTTTAAAGCAGAAAGATTTTTTATTGCATACATCCATTTATCTTGGATAGTTTCAAGTTCATCTTCTGTTTTGGTAAATTTAGGTAATTCAAAATAATAGTAAGCCAATTTGTCATAAAATTGACATTTTGTGACCTTGTCGTATAAAACGACTTCATGTCGATAAGACTCACTGTCTTTTTCCAAGACAAAATTTAAAATTGCAATTGTATAAACAGCTTTTAATTGATAATCCCAAACACCTTTTGGAGCCAGATTTCTTATTGCAAAAGAACTATAAAATATGCTTCTGTCCTTAAAATAGTTCTGAGCTGCATTTTGCATTTCAACGATGATATAAGCATCATCAGATGTTTTACAATAAACATCAAAGATAGCATCCCTGTCAGTAACCAAATCACCTAATTGTTCCAAAGATAAATAAGACAAGTCTACAATCTTATCTTTTAAGTTCAAAAATGAATTTAAAAAGCTAATTAAAATATCTTTGTTAAGCTCCGATCCAAATAGTCTTTTGAACCCAAAATCTGTATAGGCACAGATAAATTTACCTTGATCGATTGACATAATTTAGTCCTCTATAAACTAAAGTCATCTTACATTAGAAACCGACATATTGGAGAATGTCTTACTAAAACTGATTTTAGAACAAACAAAAGTAGATTGAAGAGAAGATTCTTAACTAAGGAACAGAAATAAAAAGGGATTATTAAAATATAAAGGGGCAAGAACTGCCCCTCTTAAGATCATTCAGTTAAACAAATTACTTGTTTAAAGCCTGAGCAACCTGAACTGCGATAGCTACGGTAGCACCAACCATAGGGTTGTTACCCATACCCATGAAGCCCATCATCTCAACGTGAGCAGGAACTGATGATGAACCTGCGAACTGAGCGTCTGAATGCATACGACCCATTGTATCAGTCATACCGTATGAAGCAGGACCAGCAGCCATGTTATCAGGGTGTAAGGTACGACCGGTACCACCACCAGAAGCTACTGAGAAGTATTTCTTACCCTGCTCGATACACTCTTTCTTGTAGGTACCTGCAACTGGGTGCTGGAAACGAGTTGGGTTAGTTGAGTTACCGGTAATAGAAACATCAACACCCTCGTGATGCATAATTGCAACACCTTCACGAACATCGTCTGCACCGAAGCAACGAACATTAGCACGCTCTGTATCTGAGTACTTAATCTCTTCTACAATCTTTAACTCAGAAGTGTAGTAATCAAACTTGGTCTTTACATAAGTGAAGCCGTTGATACGAGAAATGATCTGAGCTGCGTCTTTTCCTAAACCGTTTAAGATAACGCGTAATGGGGTCTTACGTGCCTTGTTAGCGTTACGAACGATACCGATAGCGCCTTCAGCAGCAGCGAATGACTCGTGACCTGCTAAGAAGCAGAAGCACTTGGTTTCATCACGTAATAGCATACCGCCTAAGTTACCGTGACCTAAACCAACCTTACGATCCTCAGCTACAGAACCAGGAATACAGAAAGCCTGTAAACCGATACCGATAGCTTCAGCTGCATCAGCTGCAACCTTGCAGTCTTTCTTTAATGCAATAGCAGCACCTACAGTGTAAGCCCACTTTGCGTTTTCGAAAGCGATACCCTGAATGTCACCAACAGTCTTGTATGGATCTAAACCATACTTAGCGCAAATCTCTTTACACTCTTCAACTGACTTAATACCGTACTGAGCTAATACACCATTGATTTTGTCAATACGACGCTCATAACTTTCAAATAATGCCATCTTTGAGTACCTCGTTATTCTTTTCTTGGATCAATATACTTAGCGGCATTATCCCACTGACCATAGTGGCCCTGGATCTTAGCAATTGCGTCTTTACCAGACATCTCTGGGTGAGCCTTTAACAGATCCATTAACTTGCCTAAGTTTACGAACTCGTAACCTACGATCTCGTCATTCTTGTTTAAAGCTACACGGGTAACATAACCTTCTGTCATCTCCAGGTAACGTGGACCCTTTGCCTTAGTAGCAAACATAGTACCAACCTGGCTACGTAGGTTCTTACCTAAGTCTTCAAGAGAAGCACCAACTGGTAAACCGCCCTCTGAGAAAGCAGTCTGAGTACGACCGTAAACGATCTGTAAGAATAGCTCACGATATGCAGTGTTGATCGCATCACAAACTAAGTCGGTGTTTAAGCCTTCTAATAAGGTCTTGCCGATTAAGATTTCTGATGCCATAGCTGCAGAGTGAGTCATACCTGAACAACCAATAGTCTCAACTAGAGCTTCCTGAATGATGCCATCTTTAACATTTAAGGTCATCTTGCAAGCGCCCTGCTGAGGAGCACACCAACCCACACCGTGAGTTAATCCGCTGATATCTGTGATTTCTTTAGCCTGAACCCATTTACCCTCTTCAGGAATTGGAGCAGGACCATGGTATGCACCCTTAGTTACAGGGCACATATTCTCTACTTCTTTAGAATAGATCATTGGTGGTACCTAATTTGTATGTGTTCATTAAATAAGATTCTTTTTAGCCTTAGCCAAAAACAGCTTGATTATAATACAAGGCTTCAATTTTTTCCAAAATTGAAAGAATAAAAATCTATTAAAATAACTCAAAATCTTAAATATAAGATTTTTATCCCGTAAGCGATTACGCCTTCTTATTTTCTCTACATTTTGGCTACCTCAAAAAAGCTAAATGTATCGAGTTTACGATTAAAATTTGCACCTTTTATGTGCATATTTACCTAAATGTAGTATCAATTGATCAATAAATACAAATCTATAGATTTTGACTGTAAAATGAACCAAATTTCTACAGAAAAGAAAGGCTTCTTGCCTTTATAAATATAAGGAAAATAACACTATGTTAGAATCTGAAAATCCAAAAGGTCCGTTTGCAAGGACTCTAAATCGAGTTCCTTTCATTTTGCAAATCGTAATTGGTCTTATCTTAGGTATCTTTGCAGCGTATGTATATCCTGATGACAAATCAGTGATCCCAACATTAGGTAACCTCTTTGTTAAAGCACTAAAAGCTGTCGCTCCTATTCTTGTATTTGTATTGGTAGCATCTGCTATTGCAAAGCATCAGTCAGGTCAGAAGACCTCTATGAAGCCTATTATTGTGCTTTATTTTGTAGGCATGTTAATTTCTGGCGGTTTAGCTTTGACCATGAGCTACATCTTCCCAAGCACCTTCACAGAATTAGCTCAGAATGCTGATGTTTCAGCTCCATCAGGAATTGGTGAGGTTTTAATTAACTTTGTTAACCAGGCTGTTGAGAACCCTGTTTCTGCATTTATCAATGGTAACTACATTGCAATCTTAATGTGGTCTATTGCCTTAGGCTTAATGTTCAGAGTTGCTCACGAGAACACAAAACGCGTATTAGATGATTTAGCTGCATCCGTATCTGGTGTTATTCGTATGGTGATCCGTTTTGCTCCTATTGGTGTATTCGGCTTAGTATACTCATCATGCACCCAGGAAGGAGGTTTTGCTAACTTACTAAACTACGTACATGTTGTTGCAGTGTTAGTATCAACCTTCTTAATGGTTGCATTCATCTTCAACCCATTATTAGTATTTATCACCACTCATCAGAATCCTTACCCATTAGTGTTCAAGTGCTTAGCTAAATCAGGTGTTTGCGCATTCTTCACAAGATCATCTGCTGCTAACTTACCTGTAAACCTAGCATTATGCGAGGAGATGAAGCTAGATAAGGCTACTTACTCAATTTCTATTCCTTTAGGTTGCACTATTAACATGTCAGGTGCAGGTATCACCATCGTTATTATGACTATGGCTGCAGCTCATACTTTAGGTATTGAAATTGACTTTGCTTCAGCATTCTTAATGTGTGTAGCTTCAATTTTATGCGCATGTGGCTCTTCAGGTGTTGCTGGTGGTTCTTTAATGCTAATTCCTTTAGCTTGCTCAATCTTTGGTATTCCAAACGACATCGCAATGCAGGTTGTAGGTATTGGCTTTATTATCGGTGTAATTCAGGATTCAACTGAAACTGCACTAAACAGCTCAACAGACGTAATCTTTACAGCAGCAGCCTGCAAGAGAGCAGAAAGACTTGCTGCTAAAAAATAATTTAAAGTAGAATTTTATTTAAGAAAGCTTCAACCTTACTGGTTGGAGCTTTTTTTATGGGATTAACAAACAAACCAAGCTCTATAAATTTCTGAATATAGTCTGTAGTTATCTAAATGATGCGCAAGAAATGGAATTTGTAAGTAAATGACGGTGAGATCGGGATCCTAAAACGTGTTGTTCGTTAGCGTATACACGCTATTGAAAATGCAATAAACAACTAAGAAGAGATCAAGTAAGCAGAATATGCTCTATTGTAAAGAAACCCCTGTCACATAAAGCACATTCGCGCTCATTATAAATGAGCATTTACGCTGTCTTTTAAAAGAATGCAGAAAAAAATCAAAGTCCTACCGTTAGCTCTTAACACTTTTTATTATGACATTCCTTGTTTAAGTTGTTAGAGCTTTTAAAACTTAAGATATACTTACTTGCACTGTCTTATTTCAGTTTTTACAGCATCAACATCAGCCTTTTCTATGATCTCATCCATTCTAAAAAAATAGCTTTGTACATTCTCACTAGTTAGCACATGTTCATGCTTTTCAATGGAATCAATCATCAGAGAATTTATCTTATCTAAATAATGAAACATGTCTTTATAATTCTTTAGATCTAATGAAAGGCCAGTATCATCAAAGCCGTATAAAGTGCAGTTTTCTCTTTGAGAGCAAGCATCTGCTAAGTAAGTAATAAAGTTCTTAATTAAAGCAATATGTTCTTTATAGTACAAAGTTTGAAGCTTGTAATAGATTGCCGAAGAAGGTGGTATCACAAGATAAAATTCTGTGTCCTTTTTAGCATCAATAATGCTAAAAAGTTCCTGTTTTGTATACTGTTTTAGATAATCTAAACCATACAGTTTTAGTTCATTACTTTTACCGTTGGTATCAAGATAACTTTTAAGGATGTTTCTTGAAACCTCATTCCAAGAACATACTCCATTAAAGCTGTCTTTATATAATGGATCATCTATCCAAGATGCTGGTCTGTCTAAGGACTTTTGTACACCTACGCACTTTTCACTTTTAGAAAAAGTCAGCAAGCATTTTACGTAACCAGTCTTTAGATACGGAGACATAACACTTAGAGGATTGTCATCATAGATCTTCTGCCAGTTCATCGGCGCTAATTCCTGATAGAAAAGAGGAGACATTTCTAAAGAATAAATAACCTTTTTTATCTCATTGTGTTTAAAAGCATAGTCAATGACTACCTTTCTGTCAGCCAAAGTTGAACCTGCTAACGAAATGTTTATAAATCTATCAGCACTACCGTGTTTAAATAATTTTGCAGTTGCCTCATCTGAACTGGTATTTTCAAGCATACTAGTTCCAATAATAAGCCCTTTGACATTCTTATTCTCAAGATAACCTCGAGCCTGATAGCGCATGCTGCCATTAAATAACTGCTCTTTGTTTGAAATAATATGCATAGGATCATATAAATACATGGCAACTGTATACAAAGCAAATATGACTATAAATAAAGACATGATAAGAGCAAAGATCTTTTTACTTGCCATGATTATCTAAATCCTTTTATTACCTTTATAACTGGGTAATACCTTGAATTAAAAAAAGCTTAATCTTAGAAATTAAAGTAAATAAACTCTGTATAGGTAGAACCAATTACTGCCAATGTCACATAGAACAAAATTAGTGCTACTAACACGCAAGCAAAATAACCAGTAGTTTTTACAAGCAGTTTTTGTAAATTATGATTGTGAATTTGTTTAAACGAAGGTAACTTTACTGAGTTTTTAGTCGATACTTTAGCTAAGAGCTCATTAGAGTTTTTGAAGCTTAAAACCACAATTAAAGCTAAGACCACATAAGTTACTGTCTGATAATTCAAACCGATGCCCTTTAAGGCTGTCTTAAAGTTAGATAACTGCTCTAGTGAGAGTGAACTAATATCAAACATGTGGATGTAAATTGTATAAGCCACATTAAGATCAGGAGCTCTAAATAGAACCCAGGCTATATCAACAAAGATAAAGGTTAAAATCCATGCAGGAATTTTAGGTAAAGCAAAACCTAGATTATGAAATACTCTATGAGCAATGATGCCGACACCATGCAGAAGTCCCCATAAGACAAAGGTGTTGCCAGCTCCATGCCAGATACCTGTTATAAAGAAAACAATAAAGAGGTTTAGATAAGTTCTAAAGCAGCCCTTTCTGCTACCGCCTAATGGGAAATATAAGTAATCTCTTAAGAAGGTAGATAAAGTTATATGCCAGCGACGCCAGAAATCCTGAATAGAAAGAGCCTTATAAGGGCTGTTAAAGTTAATTGGTAACTTAATGTTAAAGAAGAGAGCTGAACCTACAGCCATGTCACAGTAACCGCTAAAATCAAAGTACAGCTGAAAGGTGTAGCAAAAAGACACTAGCCAAGAGGTAAGCAGTGTAAGGTTGTTTGCACTGTCAAAACCGTCGCCTACCCAAATTGCAAACTTATCAGCGATGATTGCTTTCTTTACAAGACCGATAGTAAAAATAAACAGACCTAGGCACAGATTTTTATAGTTTAAAACAAGTTTTCTTGCCTTGAAGAATTGAGGAATTAGATCTTTATGATGAACAATAGGTCCTGCTATTAACTGAGGAAAAAAGGATACAAAAACTGCATATGACACAAAATCGTATTCTTTGGTAAGACCTTTGTATGAATCCACAAGATAAGCTATCTGCTGAAAGGTAAAGAAACTTATGGCAAGTGGTAGCACAATGTGTACTAATTCATATGATGTACCTAAAAGCAGATTCAAATCTGAGATTATAAAATCTGTATATTTGTAATAGCCAAGCATTACTACATTTGCAAGCACTCCAAAGACTAAGACAACCTTTCTTTTAGTCACATTTAATTGAGTGTTTTGACTATTCTCTAGAGCATTTTGCCTACCATTAGCTTCTTTTGAAAGTATAGAGCCAACTACAAAATTGAAAACAATTGAACCTAATAAAATCCAAATGTAATCAAACTTCCAGTAGCAGTAAAAGAAAAGTGAACATAAAAGCAACCACAGCTTTGAGGCAGCAAAATAGCGCCTTTTACTGAAAAAGAAATAAACAATAATACTTACAGGTAGGAATAGTAGAAAATATTCAGGTGTATTAAATAACATTTTAAATATCAAGACTCATAAACTAAGGTACGATTTTACCATATTTTAAACAGTCAAATTCATAATGGGACCTTTTCTCTTTGTGAATTGATCTCATATTTACAGACATTGCTAAATCGTCGATACACCTTTTCTTGAAGTAGTTCGGATAATTTTTTCTAATTAAAAAGCTATTCTCTAAACATGAATTGTGACGACGTTTTTAGTATGTAAAGCAACAAAAAAGATATACCGAGGTTACAGGCAGAGAACCGATGATGCCTGAGGAAGCAATTGGCTTTTGGCAAAGTAAATTACGCTATGTTACTCAAGATCAAGTGCTTGAGGTTGCTCGTGAGTACAAAAAGCTTCCATTAGATGTCATTGTCATCGACTTTTTCTATTGTAAAAAGCAAGGAGATTGGCCTTTTGAAAACGACTACTTCCCAAATTCAAAAGTAATGATTGGTGAACTTTAAGATATGGAATATGAAAAAGGCAAATCATCTCTTTAAGTTTATTTTCCAAAAGGAGCTACATGGAGAGATACCAATACAGGTGCTGTCTATGAAGGAGGTATAACTATCACAGCAGATGCTCCTCTTGAATATATTCCAGTCTTTGCTCGTGACAACTTTGACTTAATCTAAGATTACACAAGGAAGCTTTGATTACAGGGCTTTTTTGTCTCAACCTAATTTTTAAAAAGAAGTTCTACTAGCTTTAATTTATTCAAAAAGATTGGTCTCTTTGTGTCCATTCACTTTAGACTCTACAGTTTTTCCTCGTTACTTCGCACTAAAAATCACCAAGAAAAATTTAGTATCTATAAATATTCAAGTCTTTTTCAAATCTTTTTTAAATTATTATTTTTATTTAATTTCAAATAAATAGACAATTTTACTTACAGTTTGTATCAGTAAAAAAGTCGTCTAAAAAAAATCATCATGGATAATCTTGCGCCATGGTGAGTAGTTGAATTTTTAATTCATGAAAGCAGAGTATTTTACTTAGGAAAAGACTTTTCATATGAGCAGTACCTCTAAAAACGAGCTTTTAGATTTTGACAGAACCGTGATGACTTTGTCAGAACTGTTATCTGATGAATTAGTAGGCTCATTAATTGAAGGTGCTGTCGACGAAATCATGCTTAATCCAGACAGCGCGCTCTATGTGCGCTATTCAGATGGGGAGAATGTCAAATATTGTGACATATCTTCTTCAAAGGCACAGATCCTAATCAGAACTGTTGCCTCTATGAGCAAAATTGATATTAACGTTAACTGCCCTATCGTCGAAACTGAAATTTCTTGCATCAATGCTAGATTCTCAGCTTTGCTACCACCATTGTGTAAGTATCCGTGCTTTTGCCTAAGATCATTACACGCACTCTCTTTGAACTTTGAGCATTTAGTATCACAAAACTTTATCTCCAAAGAACAGTTAACCATATTAGATTCTCTGATAAAAGAGAGAAAAAACATCTTAGTTTGTGGTCAGACAGGATGTGGCAAAACCAGTTTTATCAATTCGATGTTAAAGAGGATTGCTTTATTTGAACCTTTCTCAAGAATAGTCTGCATTGAAGACACTCCTGAACTTAAAATCGAAAATGACAATGCGGTAAATTTAGTATCAGGACCTAATACTTCTATTAGTACCTTAGTTAAAGCAACCTTAAGGCTAAGTCCAGACAGAATTGTAGTAGGTGAGGTAAGAGCTGAAGAAGCCCTTGATCTTATAGATGCACTATCTACCGGTCATTCAGGAGGTCTTGCCTCAATTCATGCTGGTTCTGTTTTGCAGTGTCTTGAAAGATTAAAACTGCTTATAAGCCGTAACCCGTCCGCTCCTGACAATATTGACAGCATGATAGCTCTAGCTGTCAATGCCATCATTATTTTAAAAAGAGAACCTTTAAGACACGTATCCAGTATCGCCCTTGTCACTGGTTTAGAACAAGGCAAATTCACTTATAAATTCCTAGGAGAAAATAAATGAAAATCACTTTATTAAAACTTGCAGCTTTGATTGTCTTAACTTCAGTCTTTAAAGATGCTCTTGCAGCAGATACAGCATCTGGCAGCAGCGTATTACCTTACGAGACCTGGCTTAAGACCATACAGAAGTCTTTAACTGGTCCTGTGGCATTTTCTGTATCCTTAATTGGTATTGTGTCCTGTGGCGCCACCTTGATTTTTACAGGTGGTGAAATGGGGCGTTTTATGCGCAGTATTGTTTATCTTGTGATGGTAATGACACTGCTTGTAGGAGCAAACACCTTAATGTCATCTTTATTTAACGGTGCCACTGTAGAGATAGCTCCAGTCTCTAATGAAATAGCTTTAAATGATAAAGAAATTAAATCTCAAGAAAAAACTATGACAGACAGAATAACTCATTTTAATGAGCAAAATCCAAGTTCAAAGCTTCAAGCTTTTGTTCATGACACCTCGTCTCCTTCATCAACTTTAATTGACAGTCCTAAAGTCAATAGAACCTCACATATCATGGACACCTTTAACGATGTAAACATCAACACGCTTGAAAGTAATTTTAGTTTTTCTTTTCATAAAAACAAAGCACTTATAGAAGCTTGCTAAATAGGTTGCAGGTAAATTGCTTACAGGTATGCATAGTCAAATATTAAAGGAGAAAGCGTGTCTGGAGTAAAACATCCTATTTATCAATCTGTATTGCGTAAACAGAGTTTTTTAGGCTGTGACAGAGAACTGTGTATGCTGCTTGTATTTATAACCATTGTAGGCAGCATTTTTAGTTTTTCCTTAGTTGCAACCGTGGTGCTTTTACTTGTTTTTATAGTGCTGTATTTGTGCCTCTTAAAAATGGCAAAAGACGATTTGTATTTAAGAAAAGTTTACTTAAAGAACATTCGTTATAAGCCTTATTATTTGGCACAAAAAACTTATTACTCAAGACAGAGTGTAAGAAAAAATAAATAACAGTAAAAATGGCTACTCAATCAGCCTTTTAAGAACATTCTAAATAATTACAACAGCAAAATTAGAAAACTATCTAACTTATTATGATAAAAGCTCTTTTTTCATCTTTATCACTGTCACTTGCGTTTTTGAGCATACTCATTTTGATTATGCTAGCTAAAAGGCTGTGGAAGCAGTACAAGTGCGCCTCAAACCATCCTGGTTTTACAGATCTTTTAGATTACGCTCTTTTAGGTCCTCAGAACACCATCATTTTAAAGAATGGAGGTCTTCTTAAGACCTTTAGAGTAAAAGCTAATGATTTAAGTTATGCTGACAGTGCACTTATTTGTCGCACTCAGGAATTAACTGCCAATGCCATCAGAAAGTTAGGTGGTAATTTTATCTTGAATGTCGACTTTATAAGACAGAAAGTAAATGATATTGAAGATTGTGAATATAAAGGCAACGATAAAGCTAAAAAACTTTATTTAAAAAGAAAAGAGTTTTTTAAGCTCCATGATACCTACACGCAAGACTGTTACCTTACCATAACATCTTTATCTCACTCATTAGGTAGTCTGCGTAATATCGCCAGCATCTTTGATGAAGATGATTTATCTAAAGACAGTGTAACTATTGCTGATGACAAGATTAACAGTGTCATTATAGATTTTTCAAAAAGCGTTGAGGCGATTAAAAACTCTCTTGAGAACACATTAAAGCTTGAAGAATGCACTTTTTTAGATAATAAAAAGTTAGCTGCAAAAGAAAATGCTCTTGATAATAGCAATTACTCAAAGTTCAGATCTCATGAAACAGTTAACTTTTTAAAGTATTGTATTAGCGGTAAAAAGCTATCTTTACACATTCCAAAATCTGATTACTATCTTGACTCTTTATTGTCATCAGATGACTTTACCTCAGGCTCATCTCCAAAGTTATCAGACAGATATATTGTCGTAGTTGCAATTGAAGGACTGCCTATAGAATCTGATTTTAATATTCTTTACAGACTCTGTGCTCTAGACTTTGATTATCGATTTTCGACACGCTTTATTAGCTATGACAGTTTTACCTCGCAGGTACTTTTAGAAAAGAACCGTCGTTTATGGGCGCAGAAAAAACACGGCTTTATTGAGCAGTTTTTAAACTCTAAATCAGACAACGAAAATCAGGACGCTGTAGAACAGTTAAATGATATTAGTGATGCTAAAAAGAACCTAGTCCAAAATTCTTTAAGCTTTGGCTCATACTGTGCCAATATCATCTTTTCAGGCACCGATCCTAAGATTTTAGAAAAGCAGGCCTTAAAGTGTGTGCAAAGTATTGAAGCATCTGGCTTTGGCGCAAGAATTTAAACTGTAAACGCAACGGAAGCTTACTTAGGCTCATTACCAGGACATAGCCTTGAAAATGTTAGGCGCGCTCTGCTGCCTAATACAGTGCTCACCGATCTCTTACCCTTAAATCAGGTCTATACAGGACAGAGTGTGTCTCCTAATTTCAGATATGGTAAGAATAAACCTTCTTTAATGACTGTAAGAACTTTAGAAGGTTTATATGCTCACTTAAACCTGCATGACACTGATCTTGCCAATGCTCTGGTAGTAGGTCCTCCAGGTAGCGGTAAATCTGTGTTCTTAGGAAGTCTTATTCCTTCATTTTTAAAATATGACCAGATGAAAATCTTTGTCTTTGACAAAGGCAACTCTTTTTACGGGCTGACAAAAGCTTTAAAAGGTAACCATATAAAATTAGAAAATGGTAAAGGTATCCGCTTTTGCCCATTAGCTAAAATTGATACTCCTAATGATAAGGCTAGTGCCTTAGATTTTTTAGAAAAACTTTTTATCTCGCAGGGCTATGAGACCGATCTTAAATTAAAGGATGATCTTCGTGATGCACTTAATCTTTTATCAGACTTTGATAAACACGAACGTACTTTAAGTACGATGTGCACACTGCTTCCTAGAAAAGAGCTCAAAACAGCCTTATCTGCTTTTACTAACAGTGTCATTGAAAACTCAATTTTAGATGGAGACTCTGATCCTTCCTTTGAATCAGATCTTACTGTTTTCGAATGCGGACAGTTTTTTGAAAAGAGTGATGACTTTTTATACCCAACATTGCAGTGCATTTTTAAACTCATCAATCAGAGCGTTATGAATGGTACGTGTGGCGCCATTATCATTGATGAGGCCTGGATGATGCTTGCTAATGAAGAGTTCTCAAAGCAACTTATCACCTGGATTAAAACCTTTAGAAAACACAATGTCGCAATTGTATTAGCCACACAATCAATTAACGATCTGTCTAAGGCTTCTAACATTGGTGATTTTTTAGACTGCATTAAAACCAGAATTTTTCTACCTAATAAAGATGCCAACACTGAAACTTTAAAAGGATTCTATAAAAAACTCTCGCTGTGCGACAGTCAAATTGATGCTATCTGTAAGGCAAAACCAAAGCATACTTTGTTTTTACATAAAGACATTAACTTTATGCCTTTTTCTTTAGCACTCTCTGATACTGAACTAAAACTTTTATCTCTCTCAGAAAACGACAAAGCTTATGTGGATGAAATGTATGAACGATATCAAGAAGAATTTGCCTACCATTTATAAGGAAAAGAAAAATAAGAAGCAGGCAAAAATTGCCTCCGGCATGAAATTTACAGATCTTGCAATAAAAGCACTGCGTACAGAACTAGTACCTGCCTTTATGGGGCTTTTAGGAATGGCTTTAGGCTTTATCTCACTTGCCTACTGCATTGATTTAAGTGGTAAAACTCAGTTTCGACCTTATGTAGTGACTGTAGATAAGCAAGGCTCAGTGCTTTTTTTAGAAAATCCTAATCAAGACAGTTTAAATTCAAAAGTAAAGGCATCTTTCGTCTGTGAGTACGTTGATAGATTGTACGCTGTAAGTGAGGATAAAGCTTTGCAAAGGCGATTTATCAATGAGATCTATGCAAAAACTTCATTAGGCAGCGCAGCCTCTGTATTTATAGATAACTTTTACACCAAAGCAAATGTTATGTCTTATGCAACCGCATTACGAAACACCGCCATCGAATCTGTAGTGTCACTGTCAGACAACACTTTCGAGGTCACTTTCAAACTTATGACCAAACAAAAAGAGCAAACCTTAACAGAAAGATACAAAGCTTTTGTAAGTTACAAAAGACTGAATGTCGCTTATGACAATCTTGAGAAGGTAAGACTCAATCCTCTAGGTCTGTTTGTAAACGAGTTTAATGTCAACAAAATCATTGAGGTAGCATCATGAAAATGAGTTTCCTTATTAAATTAGAAAGGTTATCTCTATTGTCTGTAATTTTGTCATGCCTTTTCTTCTCAAGTTACAGTGCCTTTGCTGACAATGTAGAATTAGATGACAGAGATTTAAAAACTCTTTCAAAACTTGACTTATTAGATGCAAAACAGGTGGCTGGTACTGCCTATAAAGCAGGATTGGTTACCTTTGCTTACGGCTCTGGAATACCTACTGTCGTCTGCGCTTTATTGGAATTAACTGATCTTGCCTTTGAAAAAGGAGAGAGCATTTTATCTGTTCAATTAGGAGATTCTGTTCGATGGAATATTGAAAGTGCCATTTCAGGATCAGCAAATGACAGTGTAGAACACCTAATTGTAAAGCCTTTAGAAGCTGGGCTTAAAACCTCAATGCTCATAACCACAGACAGAAGAACCTATCACATTCGTCTAAAATCAACTGAAGCTGATTTTATGCCCGCTGTAGTATTTTCATACCCTAATAGCTTAAAGTTACCATCAAAAAAGCATTATGGGGACGATTCATATTTACAGTACACAAGTAACTATGACTCAAATGAGGATCATAATGATTACTCAGAGACTAATTCAAGTCTTAAGTACTATTCTTCTGTGCAAAATGTTTCATATGAAGGAAACTCACGACCAGCGCTTAATGTTGCTGCAACCTACAATGACAGTACGCAAAGGCGAAACTACAACTACTCTGTTGATGGTGACTCAAAGATCATTCCGCAAAATGTCTACGACGATGGAAAAAGAACCTTTATTGTGATGAACAATCCCATAAATTCAAGCTATTTACCGGTGCTACAAGAAATCAGCTCAGAGAGTTTTTTATTCTTCGGAGAGGATAAAACTAACACCATTAACTTTACTTACTTTGACAATACTTTTGTTGTAGACGGGATCTACTCCCATCTGAGACTTATCTCAAAGAATGGTGAAGAAAAACAAAGTGCTGATGTGGTAAGACTAGAATCATAGGTGAAAAGATGTCTTACTCTATCTTAAAACAAGGACCTTTAACAAAAAAGCCTTTCTTCTTTTTAATAGGTGGTTTTATCGCTGTGACTATCTTTTTTACTGTACTTTTTAGTTTAAAAGAGCAGGATAAAATAAACGAAATAAAAGAAAAGCAAAATGGTGCGTCAGTCCAGTCACTACAGGCTAATATCTCAAAGGCTGACAAGCTTGGCGTTTTTGAAGCTAAAGATGAAAACTTACACAAAGACATGGTCAGCAATGCTTTCAAAAACCGTAAACAAATTTTAAATGATGTATCAGCTAAAACTTTAGATGATGAAGATTTTGCTAAAGACTATGTAAAATACCAGGAAAGACATGCTCTTACAGACCGTTCTTATAAAGAGGATGATAACAGTCCTGATAAAGACAAATTTGTGACAAGAACAGTTTCTTTTGAAGATTTCGATGGAGCCCCAAAAGAAGATGAAGTTACGCAAAATAAAAAGAGCAAAACTAATTCAGAATACTACGAACAGGCTTTAAAGGCCTCTAGCAAAGTAAATCTTGAGTTAAAACATCATGGTTTAGGCAACTCTTTATTAGACAAAATTGACAACCAAAACGGTAATAATGCTACACCATCTTTTACACAACCAAAATTGAACTCTTTAGATGGTCCTAGTGCCTCTAATTCTCAAGATAAGCCTAATGAAAACACACTTGAGAGCTATGATAAGTTAAAAAGAAACAACTATGTTTTAAAAAGTGAAGTTAAAAATCCTAAGACTCCTTTTGCGCTGATGCAAGGCAGTGTTATTCACGCTACATTACTCAATGGTATTAACTCAGAGTTGCCAGGACAAATTACAGCACAGATCTCTCGAGATGTGCATGACTCAATTAGAGCTAAATATCTTCTTATACCTCGAGGTTCAAAACTTGTAGGTCAATACGCATCAGGTGCAGCCTTCGGTACAGAAAGGATCTTTATTGGATTTAACAGAATAATTTTTCCTAATGGTCAGTCAATAAACTTAGGCTCTATGCCTGGTCAATCAACTAACGGTTATGCTGGCTTTGATGCTCAAGTAGACAACCACTACTTTAAGATCATTGCTAACTCGTTACTACTGTCTAGTATAAGTACCACAGCAGATCATTATGAGGATACCTACAATTTAGCTGGAGGTCATCAGCGTACTATCGCTGGATTTAAAGCTCAAGGGAGTTCAAATGTTTCTCAAGCTCTAGCTAAGATCATTGAAAGAAACATCAACCTTTCTCCTACCTTATCTGTAGAACCTGGTTACGCCTTTACTGTTGCCATTACTCAAGACATTTTCTTTAAATCACCTTATGGAGCAAAAGCTAATGTTCATTTTAAAAGATAGACTTTTCATGATATTAAGACTCTTATTAACTAGCATGCTGATATTCACAAGTTTAACCGTAAACGCTGAGGAAAAAGCCATGACCTACAGTCAAGGTCAAGAGCTAATTCAGCAAATGAACAATACCCTCGCTGTATTACGTTCTTGGTCTAATGAGAACAAAACAAAATCGGACAAGCTTGAAAACTATATCAAGCATGACAATGTAAGAGAGCAGGATAACTACGAATATCAACATAAAGAGACCTGGGCAAAAGTAAAGGATCTTAATCAAAACTCATTGATGCTATTAGAAGCAAGTTATGCTTTTGCAAAAAAGACTGAGTCAGCTGCTGAATTCTCTAAAAACAGTATCAGAACTGATGCTTGGGAAAAGTGTATACTTTCTAAAAGTTGCACTTTTAAAAAGTTAAACGAAATGATGGATGAAGAATCCCTTGAAATCTCAGACTTTACTAAAAAGAGTGCTTCAGATACGCAAAAAGCTCTAATTGAAAGCATTGATAAATTAAATGAAATGTGTGGTGAATCTCAAGATGCTAAAGGACTTAACAGCTCTATTGATACTTTAAGTAAGGTTAATTCTACTCAGGTTACAGCTTTAAGTTCGTTATCAGGACAGGTCTCAAATCTAGCTAGAATTACAGCTCATAACTATCAGATGCAAAAACAAAACGAAGAGTTAAAGCAGAAAGCTGACGAACTTTACTACGCTGACACGGGAACTGTTGAGTCTCCGCATCTTGATACAAGCTTAAAGAACTATGAGTAACTATATGAAACATGTCCTACTTTTTTTAGTGCTTCTTTTAACATGTAAAAGTGCACCAGCTCAGGAAGTTAAAGAGCTTACCCTCTCACCTGACGGTGTTCTAAATAGTCTTACCCTCTTGTTTATTGACAATATATCAGAGGCTGCAACTCCAATTAAGGAAGCTGCTAACAGATTGTTTTGGATCTTAGTACCAATCTCGATTGTAATGTTAGGTATCAAGAGTATCTTTAAAGATGGTAATATGCAGAGTTTTATGGGTGATCTTGTAAAACTTTTGTTAGTAACTGGCTTCTATTACTTTTTACTTGATAATGGCACTGCCATAGGTCACTCTGTAATTGACTCACTGACCTCTGTTACCACCAATTCTAATACAGGACCTTCGGAGCTTATAGATCTTACTTTTAATATTGCATCTAATATAAATCAGAACATTAGTGCAGGTTTATTTAATGCAGTAACAGGTTTCATCTTGCGATGCATGGTACTTGTGTTTATGTTCATTATGTTTTTGGTAGTAATCAAATTTACTACCCTGTTTATCTGTGCGCATATTCTGTGTATCTGCGGTGTTTTTGTTTTAGGATTAGGTGCTATTTCTTACACAAGATACATTGCCATAAACTTTTTTAAATCAATTCTCTCAATGTCTCTTGAATTGATGACTACATTGCTGGTTATAAACTCAGGATGCCTGATTTTAAAAAATTTAAAAAACAAATCTCAGGAAATTGTAGAGTCAGGATCATCTGTTGGCTCTAGTGAATGCTCCGTAATTATTTTTACAGCACTTTTTATCTACATTCTTTCAAAATACTTACCTGAGACTGTGTCAAATCTTGTGACCATGACCAATGGAAGAAATGCTAAAAGATCGAACGGTCGAATCTCTCTGAAAATTCCAAGTATCAATTTAAAAAAATAAGGAAGGAAATTAAGATGGTCGGTGATGTAGGGTTCGAACCTACGACCCTCTGGTCCCAAACCAGATGCGCTACCGGGCTGCGCTAATCACCGAACGGAGTGCATTATATTAAGGAGATGTAATATTGTCAACAAATAATTTGTCAAATTTGTAGTCTACTGACTGAATTAGAAAGAAATTTTGATTATACGTTAAGGCATTCTTTATCTAGTACTTAGGTGATTTATAATGTAATAAATACGAATTGAGGATTTATTATGGACATGACACAGCAAAAAGTAACTTGCCTCATGGAAAGTTCTATCGACGGTCGTTTAGACGAATCTAGATGGTCTGTTTTATATGACAGCAATGGCGAAGGTGAACCTGATGTATATTATGAGACTAAAGCTAAATTAAATCCTGAATTATCAATTCTAGGAAAAGAAACAATTTTACATCACCATTGCAGTATTCCTTTTAAATCAGACACTCACACTAAGATTAAAGATCCTAAACCATTTTTAGGTATTAGAGAAAACGCAGAAATGACAGCAGTGTTTGACTCAAAAGGATCTATAGCCTATGAGAACAACGAAATCTGGGGTAGTACCCTGCTTGTTATCTTAGGAGAAGACACCGCAAGTGAAGAGTATCTTGAGTTTTTAAGAAAAAAGGAGATCTCTTTTACCTTTGCAGGAAAAGATGGTCATGACATCAAAAAAGCGCTTAAAAGTTTATACTCTGATTTTGGTATAAAGAATGTTCTCCTATGTGGAGGCGGTATCTTAAACGGATCTTTCTTAAAGCTAGGTCTTATCGATGAACTTTATCTTGTGCTCTACCCTGGCATAGATGGATTGAGTGGCGTTAAATCAATCTTTGAGTATGAAGGTAAAGAAGGAGAAAAACCTTGCGATGGTCAATCTCTAGAATTACTATCTTGCGATGTTGTAAGAGCCGGTGTTGTACTTTTAAGATATAGATTTCATTTTTACTCAATATAAAGTTGCAATATCTTAATAATACTGTAAAATTATACGGTCAATTTTGGTGAGATGTCCGAGTGGCTGAAGGAGCACGCCTGGAAAGCGTGTATACGTTAACGCGTATCACGGGTTCGAATCCCGTTCTCACCGCCATAGCACCTTTTAGGTGCTTTTTTTATGTCTAAAATCAGTACGTTACTGTTAAACATTTTTCTTTATTTTCAGTCAGTTATTTTAATAATTTTTTAAAATTATTACTTTATACTATATTTATAGCATAAAATAAATATGGTGTTGTATGGCGACTGTATGGCGTTTACATATGTAAAATTACCATAACGGCTAAACGCCATACAGAAATATAAGGAGATTTTATGTTAACTCATCTGCAAGTAAAGAATGCTTTACCAAAAGATAAAATGTACAACCTATCTGATGGTAATGGTCTTTACCTTAGAGTTAGACCTAATGGCGCAAAAAGTTGGATAGGTTGTTTTCGCTCTAACGGCAATAAGACTTGCCTTAAAGTTGGTGATTATCCAGAATTAACCATTAAAGAAGCTAGAGAAAAGTTATCTCTTTTAAAAGCCCAGGCTAAATTTGAAGGTTCTCCTGTTACTAAAGAAAAGGTTCATACATTTGAAGAGATCTACTATGAGTGGATTGAAGTTAAGAAGGTTAAAGTAAAGAATTGGCAGGACATCTCTAACCGCATTGAGCGCTATATCCTACCTTCATTAGGTAAGATTGACTACAAAGCTATTACTCCTGTAGCTTTTGTTGAGATCTTAAAACAAGATCTTTATACCAGAGGTAAATACGAAACAATTAAGCGTATTTGCATGTACATAAAAGAGATCGACATCTATGCTATGAACATTGGCTACGTCAAAGAGCTACGTTTTCAAAATCTCTACTCTGTTTTTCCTGTTAAAACTGTTATTAAGAACAGACCTTCTATTCATTACTCACAGTTGCCTACAGTTCTTAAAGAGCTACAGGTATATGGGCTTAAAGCTCGTGCTACATGGGAAGTACTGCTTACAGGCTTTTACACTCTGTTAAGACCTAATGAATACTGTAGCTTAGAATGGTCTTGGATCAATTTTGAAGATAACACAATTACAGTACCTGCAGAGGTCATGAAGATGAAACTACCTCATGTGGTACCAATTACAAAGCAAATGCTTACTTTGCTGCTTAACCGCCCACGAGTAGGTAAGTATGTATTCCCTGCAACTCAAGGTAAAGTCGTGCAGCACTTTAGCACCAACTCAGCTTCATTGTTTTTACGTCGTCACGGCTTTAAAGACAAGCTTGTGCCTCATGGCATACGTTCAATTGGTCGTACCTGGATGCACGATCATGATATTCCTTTTGATGTTGCAGAGAAGTGTTTAGCTCATACTGTAGGAACATCAACACAGCTAGCTTATGATAGAAGTGATCTGTTAGAGAAAAGACGTGAAGCAATGCAGCAATGGTGTGACTTTGTTGATCATTGCTTAAAAGGTGGCGCAGATTTGCTGTTATGACAACTTCAAAAGTTGAAGATTGAATATGTAACAAAACCTTGACGCTCCCTTTTTTCTGCGCTATTATCGCCGATGTAGGGACTTTCCTACCGTGCTTCAAAAACACGACAATACAAAGCGCTGACTTGGCGACACACGTCAATCTCACCATATTTAATACATAGCCTTTAGGCTTACTGTATTTGCTCTATGGTGGTGTGGTGTGAATATACTGAATAAGCACCGCTCGACCTTTGTACGAGTTTTTGAGCACCACCGACCCACTCAAAAATGGGTAATTCAAAAATATATACAAAGGAGACATATCATGTCTAACTCAAATCTAACTTCTTACAATTTCCATAACTCAGACATCCGTGTAGTACAGAACGATAAAGGTGAAGTGCTCTTTTGCCTGGCTGATGTATGTGCATCACTAAACTTAGCTCAATCTAACAAGACTGCTAATCAGATCAAAGAAGAGTTTGGGAGCACGGAATTAAATTCCGCCCTCCTCAAAGACGCTAATAACCACGGTCAACAGTGCACCATGATCACCGAGCCTCAGCTCTACTTCGTAATGATGAGATCTAACTCTAAGATTGCCCGTGAGTTCCGTCAGTGGATTTGTAATGAAGTATTACCTTCAATTCGCGCTCAAGGTGCCTATGTTGCAAAGTCAGAAAACAAATCCCCTGCAACTAAAAAATGCTGGTACGTTGAACAGCTCACTGCCCTGTTTGAATCTTATGGTGTTAATCGTGAAGTATTAGCCCGCGCTCTTGATATAACCTCACGTGCATTTAAGCAGGGTTATGCTATTGGGCTCAACAAGGCTGAAGAAGAGCATGCAAGAAATGATTCTGAAATGCTGCTGTCTGATGATGAAGCTCAGGCAATTGATCATGTGGTTTACTATCACAAGTTATTCAGACCGGATATTCTGAAAGCATGTAAGGAACTGAGAGATATCAAAGCACAGGCTATGAAGTTGGTACTGGCACTTGATAACATACCAGATGCAAGACTGTATGAGTCAGCTGTTGCAACTGATATATCAGTAAGTAAGTTAGAGAGATTTCAGCTGACTTATCCTAAGAAGTCAGCATAAATAGAAGGCTTATAAATCTTTGTAAGGTTGGTACGACAACAAATAGCCCCTAAAGATGGGGCTATTTTTATGCGTGCATGTGCTTAACATTGAATAATCATTACATAAGAATCTTACTGTAACAGTTCCAACACCTAACTCTTTAGGAAAACACCACGCAAAACCAACTCCTGTAACTTCTTTTGCCCAGGCAATATAATCAGCTTTGGTTCCCTGTCTTGGTGGTTCCTGAGTACGAAAAAGAATGCGCTGTCTTAACTCATCATCTGTCTCTGCATCTATTCCGCCAGCAATATCTGAATGTACTATCGCATTGGCAACACCTTTTAATGAATTGACAAGCTCAAGGGTATTGCCTTTGTTAAGGTTATAAGCTTTACCAGATAGAATTGCTTTTACAGAAGTAATTCCTTCTGAATTTGGGCTTGAAGTGGTTTGATACTGTATACCAGACTGTGACTGCAGCAGGGTACCTACAGGAACGTCTACAACATCGTTGTAGTAGTTAAACTTAACCTCTCCCGTTGCTTTTGTTGCCGTTTTTCTAGTCAGATTAAAAATAGAAGCTCGTCTTTCAAGATAAGCTGTTTCAGCTGAATCAGAAAACAGCTGATTTTTGTAATAATCAAGAGCAGCATAAATTGAATGGGATACACCTGCAATGACACGGATAAAAACAGATAAGTCAGAGCGTCTCAATTCTTCTGAAGTTAAGCGTGATGTTGCATCATTCTCAATTCTTGTGATGATGTCACTCAATTTTGGCCTTAAATTATTCATTTACACCTCTTTAAACTTATAACTTGTCTGTTTACCGTCAACTGTTAATACAACACTGATATTCACTCTGTTAATTTCAGAACGCTCTACAGATACATCTACATTTGAGCAGATACCGTCATCTATCATCCACTGAAGAGAATCTCTTGAAACCTCTTCAACCTCTGCTATAACATCATCAGTCAGTTTACGTCTTAAGAGTTGCCATAACTTAGAGCCAATTTTGTCACCTGGCTCGACAGGATAGGTATCACCCCACCAGCCGTATTTATTAGAACCGTCATAAACATCTCCAGTGTCTGCACGTCTCCATGTGAACAGGCTGATAACAACAGCCCTTGAAAGGCTGTCATTCATATCTGCTGTTACAAGTGAGTTGTTTAAGAACATCTGCATAAATACTCAAGCCTCTTTAACTGTTTTCTGCAAATATGGCTGGCCGAAAAATCAAAAAGACGGAATAAACCGTCTTTCTGTATGTAATAACATTTAACACCAAGTATGTCTTCAGCTGAAGTACATCGATACGACTTATCATGACAATAAACAATGTTGTCTGATATGCTGCAAAGATCATCAGTTCTGTACCATGAGCCTTTATCAAATGACCATACTGGGATTATTTTTTCTGATATATTCATTAACTTGGGGCTCCTGTATTTTCGTTGCCACCTTGAACACCAGTATGAACATGGTGCTGCAGACTGATTGATCCGGCTGTAATATCATTTTCTGAATGAATTAAGCCCTTAGCTTTAACAGTACCGCCAAATGATGCCATACCACCGCCTTTTGTGCCTGTAATTAACGTACCTGTAACAGTTACATTTCCGTCAAGCATAATCGTTGGAGCAGTTACGGTTGCAGATGTTTTGCATGTTACAGATGAGGTGTCACAGTTAACCGATGCAGCACTTTTACAGGTTGCTGTTAAGTTATCGCACTTAGCTATAATGTCATTTGTTGTCTTTACAGTAATAGGATCATCTACACCGTCAATTTCTATGCCTTCACGTTTTAAATATACATGACGTTTCTTATCATCGTAGATAACAACTTCACCTGTCTTCATCCGAGTGATTCGATAGCGCCTGTCTGCAACATTGATAACAACACCATGATTGCGCTCATCATCAAAGAAGAGATTAATTGCATCTGTCTTACCGTCTGTATAAGGCTCTGAACTGAAACCATAAGGCTCGATATGTTCCATCTCGTCTTGGGTGGTATCAGAATCATATCTTGTCTGAAATTCTCTGAGTTTTAAATCACCTGAAGAACCTGTGACGGTTGACCGAACTATCTGTGACATATTTAATCCTTAATGGTATTTGCCATCCTGGCCTACTAGCTTAACTTCTGACTTTGATGACCATGATCCATTCTTTTTTGTGACTTTTGACTTTTCCTGAGCAGGTTCATCTGTCTGCCTAAATCCTGCTGGTGGAACACATTCAAGAGTGGTAATCATTCCATTGTTGTCAAGTGTAAAAGTAACCTTGGTGATAAGCATATCTGTTACAGGAGAATTTGAACCAACGCCAGTGCCTAACACAATGTCATCTTTAATCTTAACTAAAGTGTTTACTTTCCATAAATCACCTTCAAGACCGTCTTTACCTGTACGCCATCCTAAAACGGTATATGTGATTTTCTGTGATTGTGCTTTGCGATATTTAGCTTCCTGCTCTGGTCCATTTGATATGCCACCGTTCATGGTCTGCTCTTTGTAGCGGTAGAATCTGAACCTTTTAATTTCATCATCTTGACATTTAGAAATCAGCTGCAGGTCATCACCAAATTTCTTATTATTGCCCTTCTGATCATTGTCATACCAGTAACGAGAGAAACGCTGACTGTAATCTAACTGAGCTGAAGCTGTCAGAATATTGGCTCCTAATTCTAATGTTGCTCCTGATGATTTTGGATCGTCCGTATCAGTAATTATCAGATTGCCATACTCATCATCCATAAAATACAGACCAGACGATTTGGTTAAATTCTGAATTGCCTTAAAAACTGTTTCACTGTTTTTAACAGTTGAGTGAACATTTGAATTAACAGCAGCCTTGTTTGACTCACAGACAAGCTTAATTCCATAAGGAGCAATTAACTGAGATACAGCAAGCTTTAAAGGGATGTTTTTAAACTGAGTAACAGCCTTTGTAATATTAGGCTCTACAAAAGTTTTGCCTCCGTTAATATTCTTTGTCCAAGAATTATTTTTAATGCTTGATAAGTCATATCCCTGTGGGGCTACATTACAGTCAACTAAATCTTCGGTTTTACTTCTGCCAACAACTGAAGCGGTTACCGATGTGCCGTTATAACTGATTGGAGTTGAGTCAATAAAGCCTGTCAGTACAAGATCATCTCCTATTGTTAGCTGAATTTCATCAGTTGCCTTAAATTGTGGGATTTCGTTTTGAGCATACACTTTTGGTGTTATATCTAGCTGAAATGTTCTAGATAAAGCGTTAATCTCTGAAGTAATCGATACAGATGACCAGTAGTTATAGGTATTTGAACTGTTAACTTTAAGCTGTACTGTGTTTTTATTGACCATAAAAAAGCCCACAATCAAGTGGGCCTCCATAACAAATTAAAAACTAATATTTTTCACATTCAATGGAATCATCAGAATGCTGTATACAGCGATATTCCTTGCCGTCGATCGTTACTTTTGTTCCCCTACTCATAGGATCGATCATGCTATTCACTATCATAGTCTGGCGTTGATCTTCTACAGTTCCTAACGATGCTATATCTCTTTGATGAAAATCACAATCTTCTGTAAAACCATCCTTGGGTGAACAGTAAGCATTTGCACATCCGATTGATGACAACAAAGCAATTAAAACTATTAATTTTTTCATAGCAACTATCCTTCTTTTCTTGAATTATAGTCTAAAAATTAATGGTTAAAACACTAAGATACAGATTTAGTAATTCTGATTGGAACCTTTTGCATGAACAAAGGAAAATGAATGTTATTACGTCTTATGATTTCATCCACTCTGCTGGTATCGCCATACTGTTCATAAGCTAAAACCAAAGTAGGCTGTGGCTCTTTTGGAGTTACAGTTATGGTTTTACCATCAGCTAGAACCTCATTTGTAAAGTAATGATAAACATTGCTGTAAAGCTCTTCCAAACTCTCATACAGATTACTGTCATCAGTACCCTGATATATCATTTCAGCTTCAATAACTGAAAGAACTTCATTACGCAGTGCAAGAATTTCATCTTCAGATTTTGTATTACCGGCTGTGTCAATGTCTCCGTCACTCTCACCATCCAGGTTTGTTCCGACAAGAGAAACAATACCGGCTAACTGAGCAAGTAAAGTAAGCCTTACTGAAGTTTTTACAGCTTCAGCTAATTCTGATTTCTGAGTGTTAATATCAGTCTGCCTAAAATCAACTGTTGTTCCTTGAACCGTACCTTGAGCAGTTCCTTGAGATGTCCCAAGAGCAGTGCTGGTGACTGATGAGGTTGTACTTAATTCATCAGAATGAATTAAATTAAGTACAGCATGCCCTGCATTTCTCCAGTTCTGAATAACATTAGAGTAATTGCCTACTCCTAATGAATCAAAAAGGGATGAAACAAAGGAAGAGGAATGGCTCAAATCTGATGCTGCTGTTGTTATAAGATTTGATATGGAATCAGATAAATCAAAAATCTTTGAAAAAGTTGAATCTGAAAGACATCCTAATATATTGAAATATGTGCCATTTGCGATATCTGTTGCAATAGTAGTGTACTGATCTAAATCCTCTACAGATAGATTGAAAGTATCCAGTACATTTTCTGCAAAGTTATCAGCCCATGTTCTTAACTTTGAGCCAAAATCAAAGCCAGCTGAATGTGGGTATTTAGATTCACCAGCTTCAATAAAAGTCAGAGTGAAGTTAGAAATACGCTTTTCGGCATCCCATGTGATCCTTGGTGTATCAATGGGGTAAACGTTAAGCGTACCTAACCATGGGTGTATAAGCTTACAAGCAGAAACAATACCGTTACTGTCTTTTTTAGGCTCTTCAATGGCATTTATCAGCCTTTTGGTTCGCTGAATATAATCAGTGCCAATAATAAAGCCTGTAACAGTAAACTGTCTTTTAAGACGTCCTAAATCTTCAGTGTAAGGAATATCCCGCTGTGGATATTCATGAGTGATATTTCTTCGGCCAAAGTTAAATTCAGAGCTTACAACTTCAAAAGACACACCATTAAAAGAGGCCTTTCGTAATCTGCTAGAAAACATTACAAGCTCCTTAATACACCTGAATTTGTCTTATACTGAATGCGACCGTCGCCATGCTGAGATGTTGACTCAACTTCAGCTGTAGTTCCTTCAGCTGACTTTACATTGATATTGATATCGCCCTTTAAGGCACCACCAGATGCAGTTGCAAGAGTAGTTGCCGGCACATTTATATTTGAATCATCACCAAAACCAAAGAAGTTTTTAGTTTTATCCAAGCCGTTTGACAGTGTTGAACCTATCTTACTAATGCCTTTTGCTGCAGATTCAAATGGAGCAAAGAATACATCTTTGATTTTGAGCCATAAATTAGCGTAAAAATCGACTAGGCTTAAGAATGTTTCTTTGATGGTGTTTACAGGATCGTTAAATAAACTAGATAACCAGTTTTTTAAATCTTCCCACACAGCCTTTATTGGAGATAATGCATTAAGAACATAACTGATCATTTCGCCAAATACGGCTTTGAGTGTTGACTCAGTTACATCTCTAATGTTCCCCCATAAATTAACATAAAAGTCGATAAGACTAAAAAACGTATCTTTTATGGTGTTTACAGGATCATTAAATAAATTGGACAGCCAGTTTTTAATACCATTCCAAGCTTTTTTTATTGGTGACAATGCACTTAAAATATAAGTGATCATCTTAGCAAAAAAGGCTTTAATTTTTGTGACTGTTGACATGGTAAAGCCAACAAAAGCATTCCATGCATCTTTGCACCATTTGCAGACAGTATCCCAATTCTTATAAAGAAAATAGACAGATGCAACAATAGCTGCAATCGCTGTAATAATGGCAGCTGCAATTAAGACAATAGGATTTGACCAAAGTGCAATATTAAACAGAGTTGTAGCTACTGTTACAGCTTTGATTGCAGTAGCTATCTTCAAGAATGCGCTAATAGTACCTATCAGAGCAACAACAAATTTACTTGCAAATATTGTGGATATAACAATCGCTACTGTTTTGACTCCACCAAGATAATTAAAAAGCTTTACAAGATTTTTGGTAAAAGTAACTGTTTGAGAAATTACCTGTTTAAAATCAATCTTTTTAATGCACTCAACAAAATCCTTAACTGATGATGCAATTTCTGTTGCGATCCATTCTCGATTGGTTGCAATCCACTCAGTCATAGATGCAATAACAGGCTCAACGTAAGGTATCAGCTTTAAGCCAATAGCCAGGCTAAAACCTGTAACAGCATCTTTTAAACGCTGAATTGTGTCGCCCATTGATTTAGCTTTTAGAGTGTCTTCATCTGACACAACAATACCAAGATGTTTTGCCTCGTCTGCATAATCTTTAAGAGCCTGAGAACCATCTTGCAGCATTTGGATCAGTTCTTGTCCAGACTTGCCAAAAGTGGTTGTCGCAATATACGCCTTTTCAGAATTGTTTTTCTGACGTTTCATTGCATCGGCTAATTCTGGCATTAGTTCAGCTGTGGTCTTCATCTGACCATTTGCTTTTTTCATTGAAATGCCTAATTTTTGGAACATTTCAACTAAGGCTTTGTTCTTGCCCTGTGCTGCATTAGCTAAATTCTTATTAAAGATAACCATGCCCTGATCAAGAGCTTCTGTTGAAGAGCCAGCCATTTGGGCAGCATGTCTTAAAGTTTGAACAGCATCAGTGGTGGTACCAAGTTTTATTGCAGCATCTTTCACTGAAGAGCCATAATCAGTAAATGTACTAATTGAACTCTTAACAGTTGCACTTACTGCAGTAAAAGCACCAGCAAGCGGTACAAGAGTTAATGCGCCTAACTTTGAAGCATTAGATGCAAAAGCCTGTGATGCTTTTTCAAAGTTTTTAAAAGAACTCTTTAATTTTTTTAACTGTGGTGAAGCTTTATCACTTACAGTAAAAAGAGCCTTAAACTCTTTGATATTTGCTGATGCCATTCTTATTCCCTTTGTGAATTAATCTCATCTGCAATACGATTCGACTGTACAACCATTTCTTCAAACCGCTCAACATCAAGTTGTTCAATATCAAGCGGTGAAAGATGCCAGAAATACGCAGTCGAATAGATACAGTCAATAAATTGCTTTTCCGTTCTTGGGCTTAATCCCCACTTCCGAAAAAACCGGTTACAACACCTACTGCTGCAGTGAAATCAGGAATTGACATCTTATCTACAGCTGATGGAGGTATTGAAGCAAGAGTAGAAATATACTTTGCAACAATATCAGGATTAAATTTCAGATCACCTTCTGAAGTAAAAAAGATGGGATAACCAATTCTGCGAATATCACCAACACTAGGCTTTCTGAACTCTAAAACAGATACTGTCTCAGTGCCCATCTCAATAGGCACTGATAATTTTAAGTTTTCTGCAACTGACTTCATTTAGTTCTCTCCTAACGCTGTAAGTGACCATCAAGGCCTGTAAACTCTAATGACACAGTACCGTCTGACGAATTAGCTACAACTTCACCTTCAAGCCATGCACCATTTAAGGTGTATACCCAACCATTGGCAAGCTCTGCAGTAATTGTCATATCATTGCCAGACAGTGCATCAATATCAAAGTCAGGCTCAAGAAATGCAGTACATTTAACATATGGAGCTATATTAGTCTCACTGTATCCTGCCACACCTGTAGAACCTACTTTCTTTTCTTTGGTTGTTTTTAATAAAGGTATTTCGACTGAACCTTCAACAGATAACTGAGCACCGTTAGCTTTAATGTAACAGGTGCCCGCAAATTTTTTACCCATTTAAAAAATCTCCTCTTAATCAGAATACTGTAAACGGAACTGAGCCTGTAACGCAAAAATACGAAGCTGATTAACAAGATCAGGAGGCAACAGCACATCAAGACGGTTAACATCTGAAGTATTACGCTCTACAATCAGATTCTTAGCGAACAGTTCAGCATTCTCAACAAGGCCGTCACGTTCCATGGCTGAATACTGAGCAATCAGCTCTGAACGAATTACAGAAGGGGTAACAATTGCTTGTCCTGCGCCGTATCTGGTACCGTCATTTGCTAGCTTATGGCGTGCATATTTTGAGGTAATAACGCCCTTAAGACGGGTAATGATCTCTGCTAATGTATACAGAGTTGTGATATCAAGATATGAATTATCTGCATCACCGAACTTGTTAACCTGATATGTGGTGATTGCGCGCTCAATCATTACAGTGCCTGACTGATAATAAATTGTTGCGATTCCATTATGGAGTAAAGTATTTTTATCATTAAAATTAAAACGCTTTTCCATACTTGGTTGCATTAAGCCGTTCAGTTCACCGGTTTGTACAGGACGGGCAGGATCATTAGTAATAAATCCGGCAATACGACCTAAAACAGCGCCTGTAACAATATATGCAGGTTCTGCATTCTTCTCTTCAATGCCGAATACTGTGGTATGCTGGTCATTGCGAGTATTACCAAAAGTAACTAAGCTTTCAGTATTACCTCTGAGGGTTGTAAACACATGACCATACTGCATTTTTGCATATGACCAACGTCCGGTGGAATCATTCATCTCGGTTTTTACAGCATCAAGCGCTGTAGCAGAATTATTTTCAATTCCAATAAACCAGAATGTTTCTGATGCAACAGCCTTAAAAGCTTCTTTATAATCAGGCTCACCGGAACCATTTTTCATATCATCGATAGTAAGAGTAATGCCTGCAAGATCAGGTTCTCCACCAACGTCGCCCTGAAGGTTCTTATCCAATCTGATTTCATTTCCGGTAATGCCAGCTACTTTAGCTGTAATAGTGATTACACTATCTTCATCATTCTTTTCAGCTGTAACGGGTAAATCTTTATCTGCATTGATTGCCTGAGTTAATGCAGTTAGGACTTCATTTGCAGTTGTTCCTGCAGAACATGCAACTGATACGAGCTGAGAACCAATATACAGATAGACTGCTCCGCTCTCTGTTGCTGTTCCTTTAACGGTAATTGAGCCTGTTGATGCAGTAGCTGACTTAATGTCTACAGGTAAACACCATAATTCTCCTGTACCATTCTGATTACGGAATGCCTCTGCCATTAAAGCTAAAGGCGAACCACGACCAAACTTTGTTTTTGCCTGTTCAGTTGAGGTGATTAATGTAGGAACACCTGCTGTTGCAGTTCCAGAAGAAGCCATTGAACCGATTAAAAGGCTCTTCTTCTCTGCTGTTGCGGTATTTGCCATTGAATTGTCTACTTCTGCGTAGAACAAAGGAACTCGTACATTTGAAGGTACGTAATTAAATGAAACAGACATTATTGTCTTCTCCTTGGTTTAGTTACCATAAATCTTTATAAATAGTTTGATCTTGTGGCTCCGATTTAGCCTTACCTTCTGCAATTTCTGTAAATCTAAGCTTTGCATCTATATTTCCATCCGGCTTATCAGATTCAATTTTGTCTACATCAGCATAAAACTTGTCAAAATTGCCTAAATTCTCATGTTCTGTCTTGATATATGTATCATCCGTATCAAGCATGTACTCTACTGTGAACTCTAACTGTACACACCACATGGCGGGAGTGGATGATGTATCAATAACTCTGTAATTTGCGTATTCATATACACACTGAGGATCGCCATTAGGAGCCCACCCTAACAAAGCTTTGAAAACCTCATCTTTTAAATCTTCAATTTTGTCTGCGCCTTCCTGTCCTCGAATATCAAGACTAGGAACACATAGAACCACAGCTATAGTCGCTGTTATTAACTGCTTATATGAGTTTTCTGAGCTTTGAAGGGTTTTAGGATCTTCTGATTGGGTAAATACATAAGCACATGGAAGTTTCTCAGGGTGAACAACTGACATGCTGACCCATTGAAGTGCCCCATAGACACGTTTGCTAAGTGATGGGCATCGCTCTCTTAAAGCTTTGATAGTTGAGCTGACTCGCATCCTATTTTCTCCAAATTTTTATGCCCTCTGTCATAGCGCTGTCTATGATTTCTTTTATTTGTTTTTCGTTCTGGGTCGTTGCTGTTTCAATGAAGTTTTTTCTTGGTTTAAGTCGTCCGTCTTTTCGACCATAATTTAAAACCGCAGGATAAAAGAAACTGTCTTCAATCGTTGATACTTGTACACGTGACCACAGATGATCTTTTCTTTTAGAATTTTTAATACGAACATGACGTCTCATGCGTCCTGTATTACGACCTGGATATTCGCCTGCTTTTGATGGACCTTTGGCAGAAATCAGCTTTTTTGACTGCTGCTGTACGATTTTGGATGCCTTCTTAAGACCTGTCATTACGATCTTTCTGTCAAAATCCATGACATCAAGGCCTTTTGGCATTTTTACACCAACATGAAAGAACTCACCCATCTGCTAACCCCGCCATATTGTTAGCGTTTACAGTTTCGTTTTGAATTTCACCGAGTTCACGAGCTTCAACCATGGTAAAAAAGTTCTGACCATTGCACTGTGTTACCCTGATAGGAATATATGTAATATCGCCTTCTTTTATCAGAATACTTCGGCTTAAACTTCTTGCATCTGTCATTCCTTTAACAGAACGGAACCAGAAACGGTGTGTAGTTTTGTTCTCTGTCTGAATATTATTGAAATACATTGAGCCTGTAGGTTCAATTTTGCAGAACACTGTACATATAAGCTCATCAATGCTCTCAACTTCATGACCATTAACAGGATGATCAATTCGAGAATATATGCTGACTCTGTGTCTTAATTCTCCAGCTGTTGGAATTGATACGCTCATTACTCATCCTCTCGAATATACTTGATATAAGGGTCAAGAAGGTGCTTGTGAAAGGTACTATATGTAGCTTGTTCTGACAGCTCTCTGTGTGCGTATAAATCGCCTACAAGGCATAAAATAAACTGCTTAACAGTTAATGGGATGTCACCATTAGGCGATAAAGTTGACACAGCCTCATCATCGAATCTTTTAATAATTTCTCTTTGTAAAATCTGTTCTGCCTGTTCTGTAGCTACAATAATGTAATTACGAATAAGATCATCTTCAAATGTATCATCGACCCTTAACTGAGTTTTAGCCTCTTCAAGAGTGCATGGAGTCTGAGAGATATCAGTTATTGGGCTTGGAGTGTAAAGAGACATTATTAAAAAATCCTATAAAAAAGGGGGCATATGCCCCCAATGCTGACTACAAGCTAAATTATGCAGTTACAGGAATAGCAAAATCACCACCGTTAATTGCCTGTGGCATCTCGTAAGCAACGCCTAAACGACGCTCAACTCTGATAGTGATTAAGTTCTGAGTGAAGTTAACATTGTCTGAATCTGACATTGCAACGTTTAGAGCCTGTCTGTCGTATACAGTGGCACCTAAAGAGATGTTACCTAAAATATACTTGCCGGCAGTTACAGATGCAGAAGTTACAACAGGAATGCCCCACAGTGACTTAGTTGCAACAGACTGAGGACCACCTAGGATGTAACGCTTCTGACCGTCTTTTAACATTGCAAGCTTTGTCCAATCAGATGGATTTAACAGGATCACTTCTGGAGTAATGTATCTGCCCTCAAGCTCTGCCTTAACTTTTAAGACAAAGTCAAACAGAGTTGAATCAGCTGCAAAATCTTTAGCAACAATCTGTTTGCCTGTAACAGGATCGTTGTAGTTGTCGGCGTGAAGTAAACCTTCAAGTTCAGTTGAACCGCCTGTACCAGTAACAAGCTGAGAATCAACACGAGCCTGTAAACCGTACTGCATTTTCTGCTCAATATAAGCAGCTAAAGCAGGAGCGTCAGCAGCTAGCTGATTTGTAATTCTTGTCCAATGGGCAATGGTTACAATCTTTGCAGTTGCTAGTGAGGTAGCACCAAATACAGATTCAGGCTTATCATTCTTTTCAGCCACAAGCGCAGCATTGTTTGTAAATGAACCTTCCTTGACGTATTCAACTGAATTTGATGTTACAGGTACATGTGGGAATAAGTTCTCAATAATCAATGGAGCTTCTGGAGAAACAACCATACCAGGCTTTCTGTAAGCTGGAATATTGCCATAATCTGAAGTCGCAGCATTAACGTCAGCTTTCTTCTCAAAAGTAAATAATGCTTTGCGATTATTGCCAAAATTCTCAAATGCTGCAGACTTGGTAAATGCCTGTCCTAGTGAAGGAGATGCTGTCTCTGCTGGAACTTCAACAGATTTCTGTGCTGTGTCTGCTAAGGCTTTTGCAAGTTTGACCTGCTCATCACCAATACGTTTAATCTCTGCCTCAATAGCTGATTTTGATGCGTTATTATCGGAGATTACATTCTCGATTTTTGCATCTATGCTCTCAAGACCTTTTAAAATATCGTTATTTTCCATTTCTTATTTCCTATATTTTTTGAAAATTGACTTGATGCGTTCATCAATGTCATTGTCTACGTGATCGTGCATTTCCTTGTCAGCATCACACTGATTTAGCACACGTTTGGCTACAGATATAATCTCTTTAGCCTTTGAGCGAGAAAAGCCAGCATCACGCAGACATTTCTCAAAACCTTTAATATCATTACAGTCATTAAAATCTGCTGACTTGTAACTTGAAATTCTTGCATTGTCATCGGCTGGCAGATTTACAACTGAAATTTCATAAAGTCTATCAATTGACTTAATTAGGCAACCGCTCCATAAATCATCTTTATCTTTTTGTTCACATCCGTCTTCTAAGCAAGAAAAACTGATTGATAAACCGGTCAGAGAGCCAAACTTGATTGCATCAAAAACTTCTTTTGCTTTAGCGTTATTTAGATTAAGCTGCCCTCTAACTTTTAAGCCTACATCATCAACTGACATCTCTGTCCATTTACCGATAGGCACAGACATTGAATCATGACCATACAGCATTGTAGGTAAGTCGCCTTTTGTAATTACATGGTCAAAGGCTTTTGGATCAATAGTATCGCCGTACGAGTCAACGCCATTGAATACTGAAGCATATCCTTCAATGATGCCTTCATCAGAGATTTCAAGTTGTGACTCTTTGGCACTCTTATTGAATTTCATTTATTTACTCCTTACTGTTTAGTAGGATTTTCTGTAATTGGTGTCTGTGATACCTGAGACGCATCAGCCTGACCTAACTGCTCAAGAGGAAACAGATTGCTCTGAGCTGTCAAAGTATCACCGTCTTTAACAGGTGGTAAGCCTTCTTCAACACGGACTTCGTTACGCGTTTTCCATCCATTCTGAACAGCAGTTGCTGCAATACGACTGCGTGCCTCATCATTAGCACGATTAAGAAATGACAGACGGAATTTAACAGCATGGTTGTATCGTTCTTCAACACATGGGACACGCTTCATGATTGCCTGTTCAAGGCTTATAATCATTGGCAGAATAGTTGACTTATAGAAGTTGGCTGTAACCTGTTCTATGTTTGACCCCGGTGCTCCACCACTTGAATTGACAAGAGCAGATGGAACACCAAACCAGCGACATATTTCTTCAACACTGAATTTTCGCGTGTCTAATAATTGCTGTTCAGCAGGATTAAGGCTTAACTGTTGGAATGACATATCTGCAGGTAATACAGGTTTCTTGTCATCATTCCTCATCTTTTGGAATTGGTCGGCAATTTCACCTTTCTGTTTATCTGTTAAAATCTTAGGAGTGGTAAGAATTCCACTCATTTTGCCCTTTTTATTGAACACGGATACGGCTGTTCTTTGTGCGAAGTTAGATTCAGCCAAAGAAATCTTCATAAAATCCAACTTCTTTAGACCAGTAATGCCGTTACCCATACATTTCCAATGAAGAACGTCAGATGATTTATAGTCCTGATAATGGTCGTTCTTATCAAGATAACGATAAATTAACTGACCATTTGAAGGATCTCTGTAAATCTGCATCTGCTCTGAAGACAGAGGATATATACCTTTTACTTGTCCTTTTTTGTCTCCTGTCCATCTGGAGATTAACGCATAAGCATTACCATGCAGACAGTAATTAACAACCATTGCAGAAAAGAACTCATACGGAGTCATATCAGCGTTTGGTGACTCTGACAGAATATAATTAAGATTGCATTTTGTATCAGCGTTCTTATTACCTTTACTGTCAACAATAAATACATCACAAGGCAGAGATGCAATAGTGTGACTTAAAAGATCAATACAAGCCCATACAGTAGGTATCTGTAGAGCCATATCCGATGAATAAGCATTTGTTCCTTCAACGATTGGCACCATAGGGCTGTTATTCTGCCAGCCTGAGTGATCGCCTGTAGTGCCACCCCAATTTGTCAACCATTTAAAAACATTCATATTTTTTACCTGTAAATCTAATAAGCTAAGTCGATATTTAAACTGCCTTCAAGATAATCTGTTGAAACCTGCATAAAAATAGCCTGTCGTAAAGCCATGATTAACGCTACAATGCCATCAATTTTGTTCTCTGGGTTTTCTTTTCTTGGATAAATATTATCTTTGGCATCTAAATGTGCGACTACGTTCGAGGCCATCCACTCAAGAACAGGATTTCCATCAGTGTGTAGCAGTTTCTGATAAATCAAAGCCTGCATTTCTTTCATAGCTTCGCTGAAGTTCTGAACGGTAGGCTTAATCTCAACCATGGTCAAACCTTCATTAGCAAGGTTAGAAGCTAACTGATATGCCTGCCAAGGATCAAAAGCTATTGCTAAAGTGTCATAATGCTGGGCATCTTCTTTGATATAATCTTGAATAAGCTCTAAATCATTAATAGAACCATCGGAGACATGGATTAAGTCCTGTTTAACCCAGCCTTGATATTGTGAATTTGTAGAACTGTTTATTCTATCTTCAGGTAACCAGAACTCAGGAAACACATAGAAGTGAACTTTGCCATCATTCTCTTCTCTCCAGAAAAGTCGCACTAAAGCTGTGATATCTGTTTTAGCTGCAAGGTCAAGGCCATAAATGCAGTGACATCCCTCAAAATCATCAAGAGTTACATCTGTTCTGATAGCTTTTCGCCATTTATTCATCTGCAGAAAAGCGGTGTCAGCGTTGCACCATATATCAAGGTGCTTTGTTTTGAAGTTATTTTCTGAGCTGGGATTCTCCATGGCTTTGCGCAAAGTCGATAATATCGCCTTGGGCATCACTGATATATTCCAGTTAGGATTAGCTTTTTGCAGTGAGCTTTCTTCTCTCCAGTCGTCGCCTTCATCAATCGTATAGATAATGCCGAAATGAGTATCATCTACAACGGAAGTATTTAACAATTTTTCAACGTACCGTCTTATCTCGTAGCAGATACCGTTAATCAGAAATCCTGCTGTGGTAATCATCCACATAATTGGCTGTGTACGCTTACCGATTGAAGTCTCGACAACGTCATACACTTCACGAGTTTTATGTGCATGAAGTTCATCGATAATAGCGCAATGAGTATTCAGACCGTCAAGGGTCTTTCCATCAGCTGACTTTGCTTCAAATTTCGAATTAGTACCAGGAATGACTAGTGAATGAGCTAGAACATTCAATCCGTATGCTGCACGCAAATCAGGATTTTTACGAGCCATTTCCTGAGCATCATTAAAAACAATCTTTGCCTGATCGCGAGTTGTTGCAAATGAGTAACAGTCAGCGCCCTTTTCATTGTCAGCACACATCATGAATAAACCGATGCAGCTTAATAAAGTTGACTTGCCGTTACCTCTTGGGACTTCAATATATGCTCTCTGATACCGCCTGTGATTGTTATCATCAACCCAGCCGAATACTGTGGTAAGAATAAAGATCTGCCATGGCTCAAGTACTATCTTTTGACCAGCTTTTTCAGCTTTTACGTGACAGAGCATTTCAGAAAACCGACAAGGTCTTGATGCAAGATTTACATCAAAGTGATACTGCCAGCGTTTTCTTTTAAGATCGTTCTTCTGTCTCTTGCATGCTTCAATAACATAACGACAAGCAGGGAGCTTCTTAGCCAGTACGTCGTTAATATAGCCATTAGCGATGGCGATATAATCACGTTTCTGCATAGCCTATAAATCAAGAAAGCCATTCTTGTTATCTGAATCTGACTTTGTTATAGATACTTTCGAACGAGATGCAGGAGTAAACCCCAACTCGGTCAGATAATTCTTCAAAATAGATTTCAGCTCGTTTTGCTGTTTTAGCACTGGATTAACAATACGCTTACCTGTCTCTTCATCAGTAAGCATTAAACCTTCATGTTGAAGTATCGCTTCTAACTCAAGGATCTTAGACACTGTGTCAGCCCACATCGCAAAAACAGTGTAATCTAGGCTTGAAACCATTCCGTCCGGCATCTGTGATATTGCAAAATTCCAATGTTGCTTTGCTACATCATTAAGCCATGACGGAGCCGATACGAGTTTGATGTCTGTCTGTGGTTTAGGCTCATTAAAGTTTGTACGACAAGGCTGTAAAGTTCCCTGCAGTTTTTTAATTGCAGTTGGTTTTCTTGGTCTTGCCATTGTTTTTTTTTACCTATTTTTATACACTTGAATAATTTTTTTATAAATCAAGAAGTAAATTACTCCCATTTTGCACGCGTGTGTAAAGAACTAACGGGGCGGTTACATTCTTGTGTATGAACTTTTTTAACTCCCCCTACGGGTCTTGAGAAAGTTACTGTCTTCAATTGCTGTCTTTCTGCTGTGGCATTCATGACATAAAGCCTGTAAGTTCTTTAAATTCCAGAACTTATTCATGTCGCCTTTGTGAGGAACTATATGATCAACATCTGTAGCTGGTTTGATTCTGCCGTGTTTGAGACATTCAACGCATAGAGGATGCTCAGCAAGAAATGTCTTTCTGAACTTCTCCCATTTACTTGTATATCCTCTTTCTCTTGAAGATCCTCGATGTTTATCAAACTCATTTGATACTTTTGTTTGATGTTCTCTACAGTATGCTGAACCTTTAACTGCATATTCTCTGCATCCAGCATACTGACATGGTTTTAAAAATAAATTAGGCATATATTAAGAATTAGAAAGCACAGACAATCTGCGACAATCATCTGTGCTTAGACGTTTTATATACAAGGATTTTTTATGAATCAGAACAATCTAACCTTAAGCATTGATCCTGCCCTGCAGCAAGCCATTGAAAGTATGTGTAAGTTATATAATCCGACCATGTTGGCTCTCGCTAAAACTGTTTATTCAGTCAACAAGATATTTTATTCTCAGGAGTTTGAAACTATTCTCAGAACAACATTCTTAGCCATGGAACCATCAATAAAATTGGCTATGGCTGTAAAAGAACTTGTTTCTCCTTCCCTGGCTAAAACTGCAGTTCAGTTTGCTCAACATGCTAAATACTTATCTTCAATATCTTCAATCATCAATACGTTAGATACCAATTCTCAGAATGAACTCTGTTCTGAAATAAAACGGTTAAAGAAAGAAGATTTTCAATGTATTGTTAAAGGTTATGAAAAAGTTGAATCTCTTGACGACAAATCCAAAACAGACTTTGATAATGCAACGCAAAAGTTATCAATACAGGAATCAACTCAAACCCTGATTAGTTTTGCAGATTTAGATCCTATTGCTATCAAAGCAGAACTTAAGAATATATCCAATCAATTAAATGTCGTTGCAAAGAATACAAAGCCTAAACCTCTATACCAGGTAATTATTAAAGATCTTCTAATAGGTCTTGCAATTAACGGACTTATTTATGGAATTTCTGAGATTTATCAATACGGTCAAACAGTTTACGAACAGAGCGTACAACAAGAAATTCATAAACAAGACAAGACACAGCAACAGCAAGAATTCCAAGACAGAAGAATGATAATGCCACAAATAACACTATCAAAAAGGAATCTACCTGCACAGTATAAATGTTAGTTGTTTCTCCAGAATAAGCTAAGGAAATTAGGTCCGGAAGACCATTTTTATATAAAGAGTAAATCACAACACTTACGACAGCACAAAAGACTGGATAAATAGCCAGTTTAATCACTGTATAACATATTGTTAGAAGTTTCATTTGACTTATTCCTTTACATTTAACTTCTGAGAAATCATGCCATACCACTCAATCAGATTGTTGAGGTAAGTAGCGTTAATGTCGCAGTCTCTTGCCACAATCATCTGGTCATTAAGTAATTTCTGAAATGCTCTTTTGTCTTTTCCACTGCATTTACATTTGTCTTCTTGAACTGATCCGGAAGCGGAGGCATCTTCGGACAGTGTTGCTGTGTCGGAATCGGTGTACTCTGTGAACTGCAACTGCAGAGCATTAAGTTCATCGATAGCGCTAGCATAACGCTTTTCAAGATCATCCAGGTCTTCCTGCGTTTTTGCTGCATTGATTTGCGCTGTCTTCTGGTGCTCATGTTCAACCTCCAACTGTTGAATCAGATTAGTTTTTTCTTGCTCCAGTGCATATTTCGCAAGGTTCAGACGTTCAATTTCTGCCTGATCGTCTCTTGCCGAATAGCCGGTCAGAAAACCGACAGCAAAAGCTAATGCACCAGCAATCAATGTATTCTTAATGGATAACATTGGGAAACTCCAGAAACGAAAAAAGCCCACATTTCTGTGAGCTTCTTTAAAGTAAAAACTGCGATTTAATAAGTTGTTAGCTGTATTTTCTATCCAATCAGTGATTGGCAAATGGTATAAGAAAACTATAAAGCCCCTTACGCATATGTTAAAACTAAGAAAGAAATAATTGAGCTTCTGCTTTTCTGCGCCTGGTTAAACCTTCAACTTCAACACCACCGGCTTTGTTGATATCAAGAAACTCATGTGCAGCGACTTCAACATCACCGGCCTTGAGTTTTGCCCACAGCTTGAATCTCACAAGTTTGTAAATTCCACTCATTACTCATGTTTAGCTACAAAGCTAATCAATCCATCTAAATGATCAACTTTTAGATAAACCTGAGCATCGATAGTCTGCTGTCTGGTGTTTTTTAACATGATATTGTTAGCTCGTCTGATGCGAACATACTCAAGCACAAGATCATTACCTTCATGCCAATCTGCACCTTCAAACAAGTAAATTTCAGCAACTCGTCTGCGTAAGAGACCTGCTAAATACTTACCACCTTGTGATTTGTATTGTAAAAACAAATCAGAGTTAGGAACACCACTCTTTAACGATTTCCATAAGCTTGAATTAGTTAATCGAGTAATGCCACAGTTGTAAGTAAAGCTTAAAAGCGCATCAAACTGATTCTGATTAACTTCAATCTCATCTGCGTCAACTGCTGCAACAAGAGCCTTTTCAAACTTCTTTAGATCTTGAGAGAATACAGCTTCTGCTTTAGTAAGTGACCACTTATCACTTACTTTTACATCCGAGCCATAATGACCATAACCGATCGTATAGTACTTCTCATTATCTGTAGCTTTGTAAGCTTTTTCTGAGTAAGTCTCAAAGCTCTTAATTAAATCCTTACAATTATCACTTGCTTGCATACTCATAGCCTAGATACTCACATATAGATTGAATAGCTTCGTCAGCGCCATAAGCAATGACAACCTTATAACCAATTCTTGCTAAACGCTCATGCCATACTTTTTGTTCATCAGAAACATGAGACATGCTTTTAACAGCTCTCTTCATCTCTATAAATAGACCTGCGTAACCTTGCTTGGGAACTGCAAGCATAAGATCAGGAACACCTGCTCTTACGCCTTCACGTTTCATGCGATAGGCTTCTTGAGAAAACTTTGCTGTAGTTTTACGTCTTGAACCACCATTCGGAATGGCAAATAAGAATTGACCGATAGTGTCATTTCCTATCTTTTGATGATCTGCCCATGCAACAACTCTCTGTTGTTCAACTGTCTCTAAAGGGCAAACTTTCATTACCGTCTCCAAAGACAAATGCAGACAAAGCAGATCACACTTATGATTGCATATACCATTGGCACGCCAGCAATAGCTGCTAATAAAGCAAAACCAAATTCAAAAGCATAAGCTCCAAAGTGCAACAAGTTATTTCTCATTTTGTTGCTCCTTTAAGGTATTTCTTAGAGATAAGCTCAAAAATATGACCTGAGCCTAAGAAACCAAGTGGAATTGCATACGCTATTGCATCTTTATAGTTAAACTTCTCGGTGCCAAACCTCCATGCAAGCCATGTAATAGACAATGTACCAGCACCACATAATATGGCATCTAATACGCGCTCTTTGGTTGTAGGAGGATATTGCTGTAGAGTAGAACGAAGAAAGGCTATTAGTGCGCCTGTAATTCCTGCAAGAATAAAATGGAAATAAGGCAACTGCAATATATCATCCAACATTTGCCTTTCTCCATATACGAAAAAACCTGCCAAAAGGCAGGTTTTTCTCTCTAAATTATCTCGTATGTAATACATTGAATCAGTGTTTTTACCCTGTAATCACACTAATCCACTGTATTGTTTATAAGTCTATTTCATAAAAACGATCCGTTAACGATCCGTTTTATAAAAAACTACTAACTTATTGAAAAGAAATAAAATAAAGTTTAATAAAATTGTTGACTGACACAAAATAGGGCAAAAATAAATTTAAAGTGTGATTAAAATCACTAAATTTTACCCTTAAAAGCTTTTAACAAAACTCTTTTAAATGACTGTAGTCTTGCTTCTGCGTCGTTTAAGACTGCAGAATAATCCAAAAGGTAAAAATCTGCTTTTGTAACTACTTCTTTACCTAGTGTATCGAACACATCTGTTGTTTTGCAAAAGCACTTTCCTTTTGAGAACAATGGTACATACTGGGCAGTTCTTATCTGTCCAACATATTCATCTTTTATATCTGCAACACCGTAATACCAAATCCTGTTCACACGTTTAAAGTAAGAAGCAAATGCTCTTGCGCTATTGGATAATTCGGTATCTAGACTTGAGATTGAACTATAATCAGAGTTTCTCTTTTTAATCTCAATGATTACTAAATCTAAACTTACTTCATGTTTTTTAGGATCATCTGAAAAAGCTATTGCAATATCAGGTCTGTTCTGCTTTTCATAAGAATTAATCAATTTTGATTTTTCCATTCTCTGATAGAGATCAGATATTGTCTTATCACTGTATATGTAATCAAAAGTAGAAAAACGCTCATCAAAAAGCCACAGATTATTCATGCAAGAGATGTTTTCTTTTTCGGACTCAATAACCGCCCGTTGCTTAACTAACAAGTTATGAATTACTGATTCTTTGTCTTTTTCATTAGTTGACTTAATAAATTCAAGAACCTTAAATCTGCTCATTACATATTCCGCAAATATGTCTTTGGCAAAAGCATATCTTTTGGCAAATTCAGTTTCTGACATGGATTTTACATCCATATCAAAGAACCTCATTCTAGCTTCCATTTGTTTTTTATATGCTTCCTTCTCGATATCATCAACCTGGAACAAGCCAAATTTATCTTTATCAACAAAGTTGGCAATAAATGGTTTCTGTTCTATCAAGTCTAAATATGACTTTTCAGATTTTATCTTAAAATCCTTAATTTCACTGATCGCCAAAGAGTTAATTTTCTCAGTAATAGCCTTTTGTAGATCACTTTTTATTTTTGGATTCTTAAAAGTAGGTATTGTTCTACATACATCAGTTTTAGTATCTGATATTTCATCATAAACAATAAAAATACATCTTTGACCAGCAAAAGAGGCATTTTTAAGTTCATCTAGTTGAACACTTCTATTATCAACACTGATTGCAATAAAGCTATATCCATCCTCTATGGCTTTTGAAGCAAATTGATAAAAACACTGGTAAGATTTGACATTATTTATTACTGGAGTGTCAAGATTTAGAGTTGTCGCATTAAGATCAGGTATATCAGCGCATGTGATTAAAGTTGTGATTGGAGTTCTTTTGTTTAATGAGTTTTCCTCAACAAAATTTGTTGTTATGGATATTGTAATATCTTTCTTGTTTTGCTTTAAGCTGAGCAAAGTTACAAAGAACTCTTTTAGCACAGCGTTTTTTAAATACTCTTTGCTAAAGTTACTCGTTTTGATATTTTGAATATCACTTACAGGATCAGATAGAGAGATAACAGTGCATTGTTCTTTGTTACTACCATCGTTGTTTTTAATTTTTTCCAATTCAAGTTTGTCATTAAACTCAAATTCAACTTCTCCATTATTGACATTAACACTTTCTATCTGAACCTTTTTAAATGCTCTTTTAAAGGCTAATCTTCCAACACCTTTATGAAAATCATCCTGAGGATCGTAGAGAGTGATAAATCGCTTAAGAGACTGTTCAGTAAAACCATTACCATTATCTTTAATGGTAATACCTAAATTTTGAATATTTCCATTCTTAGATGAAGGTAGCTTACCTGTTATTTCAATCTGTATTGATGTGGCATTGGCATCTATCGAATTGGCAATAGCTTCATTTATGATTTGTTCTAACTTCACATTTGAGTAGATTGCCTTTACAGCTTTATCTAGAGATACTCTCATATAAAGATCCTGATTAGTGTTGTTTACCTGGTTACGGATCATATTACATCTCTCATTGTGATGGTATTTTTATAAAGAAAAATTATGAAAGCTTACACATTTATAAAGCTATGTAGCATCTTCTCTTTAAACTTCATCTGTCTAAAGTTAGCTCTTTCCTGATCTTGAGTGTAAGCAACAGTTTTAGGTTCAAGGTGAGACATGTGCTCTATACCTAATGCCCAGCGTATAGCAAGAGTAGGATCTTTTTGAGCGCGTCTGTAATGTCTGCATAAGCGTCTGACTTTCTGATAAGAGAGATTTAAAGCGTTGCAGCACTCACATAGAGAGCGGTATTCAATGCCGTTATATACAAAAGTTCTCATTAACACTCCTTAACGCAATCTACATTAAGAGGTGTCTCATGCTCTTGGTTGTATACCTGTACAAGATGCGCAAGAACTAACTTTTCGCCCAGGATGATTACATCTCTCACTGCCCTGCCTGTAAGGTAGCGTATAGCATTATCGTATGGAGTAGCATCATATCTGTCTTTATAACGCGCTCTTGTTGTTCTAATACTGTGGTCATGCTCTTTAAGTACTGACAAGATGTCATACTCATCAAGACCACGAACATAGTACATTGAGAACAACTTGTACACCTGAGGTCGTGTTTGCTTTAACCAGCACATACAAGCTTCAATTACAAGAGCACTCTCGTCGTCAATAATATAGTCTTCGTGGGCTGTTGCTGGACAGTGATATCCCACCGCGCCAAAATAACGTGCCCATAAACCGTAGTTGTGCAGAAGACTTAAATAATCAGATGAGTAACCATCCTGTATTGCTTCTATGATGTGCTTAGTTAGCATTTACCTTCCTTACGCGCTCGACTTATAAGCACTCCTAAATTCCGTCAATCTGGTACATTCTAAAAGCCTTATCTGCAGGTACATTTGGAATGATTACAAGATCTTTCAATGTGAGATTTGTATTACCTGTGATGATCTCTAATGCTTTAGCTTTAACATTTGGAGTAATAACTCTGATAAGAGCGTTTGAATCACGTGTTTTAAAAAATCCCATTTTTGAGATAGTCTCACGATCTTTCTCATTGTTCTTAAGTGTGCTCTCAGGTACAGCCAGTACTGTGAACTTGTTAGCAGCAGAACGTCTTAAATCAATAAAGAGCTGTGGCTGTAACACGAGCATGTTAGTAAGAGCCATAGCATCGTTTAATGCTCTGTGAGCTTTGTAAATAAAACGATTATGAGCAATGATTTTTACAAGGCCACATGATTTATAACCATAACCTAACCAATCAATACCAATCATTGAGCAAGCCCAAGGTATCTTGCGCATTGGTTCACTGTCTTTAAAGATTCTGTCAAAGAACGGACAGTCAAATGCAGCATTGTGAGATATCACAAGATTTACATCAGAGAACAGCTTAAAGATCTTTGCATAGTTAAAATCTTCACCTGCAACCATCTCATTGGTAATACCTGTGATATCAGCAATCATTGGAGAGATTTCTTTTTTAGGCTGCTTAAATCCTTGATACTTGTCAGTGATTTGAAAGATCTTACCATCGTCTTTAGAGTAGGTAACTTTGAGAAAGCCTAACTCGATAGGATCATCATTAAACCTGTCTAAGCCTGTAGTCTCAAAATCCAAGATAATGGCTTTGCCCACCTTTTCGTTTGGATATTCTTTTCTGCACAGAAAGATTGAGCCATACTTGTTACTTTCACTAGGCTCTTCAATAGCCTCAGGAGGTATAGGCAACCTTCTGTCAGGTGGAATGTTGTCATAATCAAAATCTTTACCGTACATTAAAAAACACCTCTCCATACCTGTCTGTTGACTGCATCAGCGCCATATTGAGCTATAAGCGCTGACATATACTCGCTGTTAGCAAGCATTTCCTTGGTAAGCACACTAGGCATTTGCATTTGAGCCTTACCTGTGTCTTGGTATCCATGCACGCTGTCACTATCACGGTTTTTAGCTAAAGATGTGGGTTGTGACAACGTACATGAATCTTGTTGTGCAGTAAGTGCCTCTTCATAAACACAGTCACTTTGCTGCTTAAATCTTTGTCGAGTTTTCTTAAGATTATTAACCCAGTGCTCACATAGTCTTGTAAGCTGAGATAATGAGATCTCTTTACGGTTTCCTCTTTGATATCTCCATGTACCGTCTTTGACGTAGTAAGAGTGCATCTTCTCGATTAACTGCTCTACGTCTGATGCAGACAGTTTGTAAACATCACTAAGGGTCTGTCTTAGAGTTGAAGTGATAACCTCGTTCTTGTTGTTCTTTTCATCGATATTGTCAAAAGCATGTTCATAATCAACAAACTCACTGTTGATCATCTCACCGCGCTCATCATAGGTGATAAAGAGCTCAATACCACGAACGTTCTTTTTGATGATTCTGACTTTTTGATTTTGTGGCTTTAGAGCAACAGTCTGTTCCTGAAGTTCAAGCTCGTGAGCCTGATTTTCAAAAACTTCCCCTTGCTTCTTACTATTAAGATCAGATCTATATATATATTTATTTTTATCTATATTTAGATCTTTATTATAGGAGTGTGACAATTTGTCGCACTCCCTGTGACAATTTGTCGCACCCTTGTGACTATTTGTCACCCTCTCAACAGAGTTTTCCACAGGCTCTAAAGAGTTTCCAACAGGATCAACTTTCTTGGATTTTGACTTCTTTTGCATCTTTTTAATCAAAGAAGGCTGCATAGCTTCAACACGAACTTTCTCAGCATCTTTCATGATGTTGGTAGTTAAAAGCTTGATGTTGCCAACGTCAGTTTCGTCAATGTATACGTAACCGCGCTCTTTTAAGGTCTTTAAAGAGCGTTGTATAGTTCTACGGGGCATATTAACCTTAAGAGCCAGGTTATTCATTGTTGAATAATAGCCATTCTTAAAAGTAGACAATGCAACCAAGATAATCTTTGGAGCTGGTGCTAATTCCAACTGCATCAAATCATCTGATACATACGAGGTAATTGTGTCCATATAACTCTCCTTACTTTGATAAGGTAGAAGGTTCTTTGTTCCAGTCAGGAGCTTCAGCCCATACAGGGAGCTCAGGATGTGCTAGCTTAAGAAAGTCAAGGCGCGCTCTAGGTACTCCGCTTTTATACCAAGAGCAGACAGAAGATGTCCTAATATGACACTCTCGTGAGACTTGATTTACACCACCTAACTGGGCAATCAATTTTTCAGCGAACTCACCTTTAAAAGTATTAGTAATCTTTCCCATTTAAAACAACCATATATCTAGATATTTCTATGTATTTAATGATAGATAAATCTATGCAAGTATGCAAGCGCAAATTTTTGAGAAATATTCTAAAATAGTAGGTATATCTAGTTATTTTTATGAGGCAACGTATGGCAGATTATTCTTCTTTAGGTAAGAGAATCCGCTATGGATTACAAAAAGCAGGTAAGACACAAGCTGACTTATGCAAGTACACAGGATGTAAGTCATCTACAGTTAGCATGTGGTGTAGTGACAAAGTAAAAAATTTAAGTTCAGAGAATGCATTAAAAGTTAGTAAGCTACTAGGATTAAATCAGATATGGCTCATCACCGGTAAAGGTGAACCTGAGGGTGATCCTGTAGTTGCATTGGATGATGATGAAACTCCATCAGATGATTATGTGCAGATTAAAGAGTACGGTGTTAGATGTGCTGCAGGTAATGGCTGTGAACCTACCTATGAAGAACAGACAGAGTGTGTCCCTGCGACGTATAGACGATCATGGTTTCAGCGTATTGGTGTGAATCCGAATCACTGCAAGAGATTCGTTGTTTCAGGCGATTCGATGATACCAGTGCTGTATAACAACGACAGAATACTTGTAGATTTAAGCGATACTTTTCCTATTCACAATAACCATGTTTATGCCATTGTTTTCCGAAATGAAGTCAGAGTTAAAAGGCTTATATCTCAGATGAATGGTGATTTAATCATTCGTTCAGACAATCGTGACAGCTTCCCAGATGAAATAATTAAACACGATGAAGAAAACGTTAACTTTCGTGTTATTGGCAGAGTCATTGAAAAGTCCGGTGATGGTGGGTTGTAAACAAACTTTGACATTGTAGTTTTAATCTTTTATAGTTGACAAAAGTAAACGTTCACAAATAACAGCGAGGTAACTAAGATGGATTTAATGCTATTTTTAAGAAGCATTGCCCGTTGTTGCTTCTTTATTACAACTAAGAATAGACAATCTGATTTAAACAAAGCTAAGTATATAGCCTCATTAGATCGTATTGAAGAAAACCTAGACAAAGAAGAAGAGCTAGGCTATCAACGTCACTTTATTGCTGTAGGTAATAGAATAAGACGTGCTGCCAAGGAATTATCTAATGCCAACTAATAACAATCAAATAGATAAAGATAATTCAGCTAAAACTCAAAAGGTTGCTCTTATCAGAACTCACCAAGAAGTTAGATCTGGTCCAATTCCATCTCCTTCTGAAATGAAACAATATTCTGAGGTTGATTCTTCATTGCCAAACAGAATAATGGCAATGGCGGAAAAAGAACAGCAACAAACGTATGAGCTTAGAAAAAGTATTATTGATAAAAGAGATTTTATCTCTTGTAGAGATTATGATTACGATGTCAAAGCTCTTAGATACTGTACTTTTCTATGCTTTTTATTTATGTTGTTAGCTGCTTTGCTGTTTTATTTGGACAAAACTGGAGCAGCAGTCTTTTTTGGTGTAACAGCTTTTATTACATTACCTAAAGTTTATTTGGCGCCAAGAGCTAATAAAACAGGCAAAAATAAAGAAGATAAAACAGAGCAACAATAAAATAACAAAAGCCAGTACTAAGATACTGGCTTTTACATTTTAGATTACTACATTAGGTGTTTTACCTAAAACACTCAAAGCATCTTCATACTTCGATTCGCTTGTATTACCTTTACCGCAAAGCATCCGATTCATCAGTTTTGTAAATAATTCTATTAAATCACATCAAAATTTTAGCAGTTTTCCTTTAATTAAATTCCTTTATTTTTCAATCAAGTAAATACAACATATTATTTATTACTCGATTTATCTATTGATACCTTTACTAGAGTGATCTATTATTTAATCAACAAATAGACTTATCTAGTTACAGGTATTCTGAAATGGCAACACTAAATTTATCTCTCGAAGTATCAGATATTCAGATCTCAACTCTTACTTTAAAAGCAAACGAGTATAGAAAACTCAACGCTGAGATTGAAAACGCAAAAGAATTAGCATCTAAGTTCTTTGACAGAGTTTCTTTGAGCCTAAAGACAGACATCAATAAAGAGCTTAATGAGAAACAAATGGCCTATCTTGATGCTGTACAAATGATTGTTGTATCTCAAAAGATTGAGGACAAGATCACTGACGCTGTTTTAAATCTTGGTAAAGAGCCTGAGACAAAGAAGCCAACAGACGATACCAATGACAAGCATGATCAAGACAAAGGTACACCTGTAAAGTCTGTAAAAACTCCTAAAGCTACAGCTAAAGAAGCAAAAAAGACTGCAACAGAGCCTGTTAAAGATGTACCTGTAAAAGATCCTGTTGAAAAGAAAGTTGATGGAGCATGTGATCCTGGATCATCAGTATCTAAGGCTGTTAAAGCTGCTGCGCTTAAGGTAATTCACTCAACTGATCCTCAGTGGTTGTGGAGCGTTCATCAGTTAGCTTACAACCAAATCAAGAATATACCTGCATCATTTGATATTGGTGTACTTGAAGATCTTGCTGCATGTCGTGCATGGGAGCTTCTAAAAGACAAAGAAGAAACTGTACTTGAAGGTGTTAACTTCAACGCTCAATACTTCGACAAGCAGGAAGGCTTTAAATGTTGCAGGGGGTTGGTTAGGACAGGACCACAGCTCAAATCAGCAATGGCTTTCAATGCTCTTCACTCAATATGCGTCAACTATTACCAGTTCAATTCTAAAGGTATCAGCTTTGCTAGCAAGTTTATCTCCTATTGCAATTATGCAATAAAGCTTATTGATGATGAAAATGACAGGTCACTTGTATTAGCTGAAGCTGACAGACTTAAGAAAGCTTTTATTGATAACTGTCGAGCTAAAGAACAGGAGAGCCTCATAAATGAAACTAAGTAAAGACACAAAAGCTGTATTAAGCGACCTTATGGCAGGTGTTGGTTTTATTGGATGCTGTGCTGCAACTATCTACCTGTACAGCTATGAAGATGAGATTTACACCCTGTTAAACAAATTCTTTGGGCTCTAGTGACAGGCTCAAGACTAACAGACATTGAGGAGTAACCAATATGACTAAAGCTAAGCTCAAACAAAAGCTATATGACCTGATGGTAAACATTACCGTAAGCATGTTCATAATCTTAGCTTTCTTCATGGTGGCATCAATGTTAGAACAGTTTCTGTAGCAACGGAAGCAAGCAGAAAGAGCGCGCTCATCCGCTCTTAAATATGGTGAGTAAGTTAGAAACATGAAAATATCTCCTCAGTGAGATTTACTGAGGTTAGGTTCTTAAGTTCATTCACTTTCCTGACCTCAGGCTTTTTGAGAGTGCGTTGATAAGGAGTGTAAATATGGAACCGATGTTGTTTACAAAAGCACAGGTAGCTGATTATTTGGGAATTACAATTCTTTCTCTTAATAAATACATTAGTTTTGATCCTTGGTACAAAGATTTTCCCAAACCAGTACATATCTCTAGTAAGACAAATTCAAAATGCAAATATGTGCGTACTGATATTGACGATTTTATTTTTACCTTAAAACAAAAGCAGAGTGAGGTTAAATAAAGAATATGAGAGTTTTAGTTCACAAGATCTTCTTTGATGAAGAACCAAAATCAGAATATTCACCATACAGACATATACACAGTGCTGAAAAAAAGCTATGTATGTTTATCAACGACAATAAGATTGAAAGTAAAGATATCCAGTGCATACATGCTTTTCCAATGACTGATGACAGTGGATCTTTAGTAGACGGTTATGCAAGCGTTTTTTATTGGGTAAATAAGGACTAACAAGATGAAAAAATTATACGGCGTTTGGTTCAAGAACAATTACGAGCCTTTAGAAAAGTTGGATATCAAGCTAACAGGTAAGGCATTAAAGCCTTATGAGCCTGTTAACACATATCTTTTGTACAAGGCTGTTTTTATGGGAGCCAAGCCTACAGATATTAGAGCTGTTTTTATTGCTTTAAAGAATGGTGCTTTTCCCAATGTTATAAAAAAGGTCCTGTCTTATATAGACAATCCTCAAGAGATCTTAGAGGCATACAACGCACTTGATGCTTATGAATCTGAAAGCAAAACAATGGACGAGATCAACAAAGAGCTTGATAAAGCTAATCCTGATACACCACAGGCTTTTGCCAAAGGTGTAATTGAAGCACAGAAAGCTAATGAAGCTAAGGATAAAGCTGAGGTTAAAGATGCTGAATCTGATACCAAGGTAGAAGAGCGCGTTGAGACTGTAGAGAGTAAGGCTACAGATACTAAGAAAGAAGACAAAAAGCCAGTGATTGAGTTAAAAGATGAGAAGAGCATTGAGAAAGCCTGCCAAAGCTCAGCAGAGATTAAAGCAGATGAAAAGACAAAGACTGAGATTAAGACACCTGCAAAGGTTTCATCAAGAACAGGAGGAACAGGAACAAATGCAGCAGAGCAAGCCGTTCCTGTGGCAAAGGTAAATGTAGATAAAGCAAAGTATGTCTTTGGTGTAAGAGTAGGCACATACGACAAGCTACTTCGCGCTCTGGGCTTTAATGACGAGTATATCAATGCAAACTTATCAAACTTTGAGATGGATAGCCATGCTCTAGAGTTTGTTGTAGTCGATGAGCTTTGCCATAAGACAAAAGTTGATAAAGATACCTTGGTATTTCAAATGAAACGTTTATTAAAAGCTTATGAGTTTAAATACAAATATAGCAGCTTAAAAGATGATGAGCATAGAGCTGATCGTGTGAAGTTTCGTGTAGGTCTTTTAAATGCTGCAAAGCGTTTTGAACTTAACGGCAATCATCCTTTAAACAAGACAACTGTAGCAAAGGCATAACTATGAGAGTAAGTGAGCTTAAAGCTTGGCTTAAGAGCGTTGAAAATGAATTTGATGGTTCTGATCCTGAGATTGGTATTGACGTCTTAGCAGGCAAACATATCGAGTTCTGGTCAATGAATTTAGACGGAGCTCACTTTATTAAAAAGGATAATTGCCTGTCTCTCTTTCAAGTTCGCTTACGCTCTCCTATTCCTCGTGGCGCTTTACTAAAAGTTAAAGTGCCTGGATTGGATAGCTTAGAGTGCAATCTGCATGATGCTATAGCTCGTTTTGTTGAGGAATACGAGGTATCAGGAAACTTGAAAGCATGGCAAGAGCAGGATATCGATATGCAGGAGTTTACTGTAGCTGTAATCAAAGAGGATGTCTCTCGCTTGGTTCGCCTGTCTGAGGACTTGTTGTGTATATACAACAGAGATGATCTAATCGAGAAGTACAGTTTATTAGTTACTAAAGAGTAAGACCCAGTATGAAGTTTTTAACTGTTGAGATGGATAACTTTATTAAAGAGCGTGTGCTTTATGAAGTTAAGGTAAATAAGCTGTCCCCTGCCGATGCTCATGATAAAGCTAATAAGGCTCTTAAAAGTTTGATTTTGGAGCAGTACGGAGCTGAGACTAAAGCTCTTTACATGAAAGAATATGGCTTACCTCTTGATATGGCTTATCAGGCTGCAATGACTGAATGCAACATCAAGATTGAGACTTACTTTGATACTAAGGCTCCTAAAGTGGGTAAGCAATCTGACAAAGTTGTCTGGACAAATGGCTTTCATGATGGACATGTTGGTTCCAAGAACAAGAGAGAGCACTTTATTAAAGTTAATGCTCAGCTCTTGGAGAATTACAAATCTTTTGAGGAGTTAACTTCTTTAGATCTTAAGCAGCTCTTTTGTATAAAAGCTGACTGTAATCATTTAAGTGGAAGGTTAAATCAGCTTAACAGATGTCACGGCTTTCCACCATCCACAGGTAAAAAGAAGCATGTAAATGTATATAACCGCGCTCAGGTATACGCATGGTTAGACAGTCATAAAGCACTCACCCAAATCATAAATGATAAACCAACTAAGGAATAAAACAATGGAACATGAAACATCACAGAACCTTATCAAGGTTGAACTGACAGTTAAACAGCTTACAAGTATCTTAATCAATTTTGATTATCTGAATAAGCTGGCAAAGGAACGAGGAAAATCACTAATAGCCATTAAATACTCAAATGATATAGAGCCTTTTAAGAAAGCTTTGAATTACACCCTCACCGAAGATCCTCGTCAATTCTCAGCTGAAGAATGTGACCTCTTATATTGGGCTAATAAGTTTGTTAATGATCCTGATGCAGCTTCAATTTTTGGATTTCTTTTTATAGGATTATTTGATTTTAAAGGTCTTAAATAGATGCAAAAAAGTAACGTTATGTTGTCTCGTCAGAGCTTAGAACAAATTCTTGAGAGTTTAAATAACATTCAAGTGTTTATACTTTCACTTCAACTTACAATTTCTAATCCTAACAATGAAGCTGAACAGGATTTATTCAAAGACATACAAGACAATATTTATAATATTCGGCTTTGTCTTCCTGATAATTCACCTTATTAAATTAAGAACAGAGAAACAAGGATAACAAACATGATTAGATTTAGAAATGTACAATCAGTTATTTTCTTTACAGCATTAGTACATGGATCAGAGACGACTTTTAAAGTCCTTTCAAAACGACTTGCTCATCATCATTATGAAGCACATCTATATGCTTATTCTTATCAAAACTCAAGGTGGAACCCAGATGTTGCAAATAAAACTTATGTTGATGATCATGAGGCTGAGGCTGAATCTCAAAAACGCTGCTGGTATGTAAAGCAGCTTACTGACTTATGCCAGAAGTACAATATCTCAGATGAGGCTTTAGTTGCAGCTGTTAATATTGCCCAACGTGCATTTAAGCAAGGCTATGCTATCGCGCTCAATAAATCTACAGATACTACAGACAAGCAGCCAAAGGCAGATGATAGATTAACCATCACTGAGGATGAGGCTACTGCAATTGATCACATGATCTACTTCCATGATATGTTTAAGCCAGATGTCTTACAGGTTTTCAGAAAGGTTACTAAGCTACAGTCTCAACTTGCAGCACTGGTATGTACTATCCAAGATCTTCCTCTTGCTCGTCTTTATGAGTCAGCTACAGCTCCTGAAGTAAGCTGCCAAAGATTAAAGAGATTTAATACTACTAAATCAAAGAAAGGTGAACTTGTGGTTAGTGCTTAATATAGAAAGGCGGTAGAGATACCGCCTTGAACTATTACGATTTTTAAATAACTAAGTAGAAGCCTCAAGGTTCAGTCTTGTTGTTTTTCATTAAACACTTGAACTATGTCTCCCTTGTAAGGTATTCCATTTCTAAATTTAATAATTGCAGTCATCTTAATTTTTTTATGATTTTTAGAAATTGCTTCACAGATATTTTTCATGTCATTTGAATCTAGATAACTTTTTGAATCAAGATCCCCTGATTTACCTATTAACTCAAAAGAATTTGCTGGCTTATCATTGGATGAAAACCGTACAGTCATTCTGTAGGTTTTTGCTTGATTTAATTTTAGAGATTCAATTATAAAATCCTCTGTTATCTGATAAGTACTTTCAATGAAACCATCAGGCTGTTGGCTTTCAAGAATATCAGATCTGCCATATACATCTTCATTAATCTCTATGCTATCTACATCATTGACAGGTGCATTTTTTAAGAAAGAATTTCTTATGTTTTTACTAGCTTCCTCTGTTTTCTTTAAAGTAGTTAGCACTTTCTGATTACTTGAGATACTAATAATGTCTTTGACCAGTTTCTGTGAATCGGATGTTAAATTAACCAAGTTTTGTCTTAATTCATTTTCACTTTTTATCTGATTTTTACTTTTACAGTATTCAAAAATATTTCCAATAAAATTGCATATTACTTTAGTACCGCCAACAAAAGCAAAAGTCATAAATAGATATAAAGTGATTTGTTCAGGGGTCATAGTTTTAACTATTTCAACAAAGTTATTATTTATAACGGGAACTAGATTTACGACATCAAAAATAGTACTGCCATTTTCTATTTTAAATTGTAGTTGATTACTTGATGGCTTGTAATTTTTTTTAACTGATTTGCATAAAGTATCTATATTTTTTTGAAAATCAATTACGGCATTAGCAAACGAAGCGTTAATTGTTGCATTATAGTTTTTACCAACGACATGGACCTTATATTCAGAAAATTTAGTAGAACTCAAATCAATTTTTGAAAGTAGTTCTAGCTGTTGACTAATGTCATCTTTATTTTTTAGCTCTAGTATTGCTGAGTTTAATTCTTTCCAATTTGAAATTTTATTCATAATCATTAAACCTTTATTTTATGTATATTATAGATAAATTATTTGACATAAAATATTCAATAATATACAATTATAAACATAAGGAGGGCGTTATGAAAAAGAAACGTAAGCAATCCCGCAAACGTAAATGGTCAAGAATAGAGATACTGATGTTATTAACTTTCCTTTCAACAGTCGTATATCAAATCCTTGACCTAGTATTAAGATAAACTTAACTGCCCTTAGGTTGGAGCCCTAAGGGTACTTTAAGTTTAAGTTAAACTTGAGGTATTTTCAAATGAAAAAGTTAAATCGAACTGAATGGCTGTTAGTTGCTATCATCGTACTTAACGTTATTGGTATCACAATAAAGTTGGTTCAATATTTCGGGGGTTAATCATGAGAGGTGGAAAAAGAGAGGGTGCAGGACGTCCTGCAGGAACTACAGGACCATACAAAGCAGATGAGCTTAAAAAGGATGGTCGTATCGTAATTGGTTGTACTCACAGTGAAATGGAACAAATCAAGGAACTTGCAAAACAAGCTGGTAAGAATACAAGTCGTTTTATTGTAGATACGATCTTAAAGAAGTGAGTTTAAGGCAGTAGAGATACTGCCTTAAATGTGTGATAATAGAGAAAAATGAGTGTGCTGAATCACGTGGGATCCACCGCCATACAAGCGCCATACAACCCGTCTAGTAGGCTATATTATTTTATAAATCAATAAATAAATAGCCCAAAATGATGGACGTTCTCACCGCCATAGCACCTTTTAGGTGCTTTTTTTGTATCTAAAATCAGCTAATTACCCTTTCAATTTTTTCTTAATTTTCAATAAAATAATCGTTAAAAATCGGTGATACTAGCAGAGTTAGTAGCAGAGCTAGTAGCATATAAATGCTATAACGTATGGCGGCTGTATGGCTTTTACATATGTAAAATTACCAGAACGGCTAAACTTCACATAGAAATATTATTCAAGTCTTAATATACTGCTATCAATAAATTAAAATCTGAAAAGAAAAGATAGTGCAATAGTAAGAAAGCAATTAATCAGATAAATTTAGACAACTGTCTATAAAAATAGACTCACGTATTAATATATAAAGGCAAAGATGTTATCCTTAGACATTAGTTATTTCAATAAATGTATTGTATATTAACGTCAATACAATTCTTGAAGGTAAAAACGTGATAGTGAAAAGAGTGTGTCATGTCTAGTTTAAATGATAAAGAAATATTTGATCTAATCGAAAAAAAACAACTGTCAATAACACCTCTGGATCCAAATAACATTCAACCCGGCAGCATAGACCTGACTCTAGGATCAACTGTTGACCATTGGGAATGTAGTCAAGATGAAACATTAGATTTGACTTTAGACAATAACAAGCAGTTCATTGAAAATCAATTTAAAACAATTGATATTACAGATGGATATGTTTTAGAACCAAATGATTTTGTTAGAGGTCACTCCGCTGAGACCATCAAGCTACCAAGTTTCATCAATGGAATTATTGTAAATAGAAATAGTCTATGTTCAGTAGGTTTGGATGTTTCTATATCTCAATATATTAATCCTTCCTATCAGAAGAATAAAATTATTGTAATCAGAAACATAAGTCACAATAGAATTAAAATTAAAAGTGGTATAAGAATCTGCCAGTTAATTTTGTTCAGGATGCAAGGCGATTCAATTCGTAACTATGCAAATAGGCACTCAGTAGACTCTTTAAAAGATTTTATTGACATTAAGAGTGCACAAGTTAATAAGAATATCGATAATTCTTTATCTGACTTCATGGAAAAGCGAATTGAAGAGATTGCTTCTGGAAGAAACAAATGAAACTATCAGAACAAAGAACTCGTTTAAGAGGATACATTTATTCTCAAAGCTATAGAAATATTCTTACAGCTATAGCTACTAAAGAGCTTTCCTCGATATATAAAATTAGTAAGAATGAAGCTCCACTTACAGAAAGTGATATTAGTAATTACATCAGAGATAACTTTGATCATTTAAACAGTGAGACAAACAAGGCTATCGAGCAACTCGTTAAAGAGATCCTTCCTGATGATGATTTTAAAACCAAAGCTAAAAAGCATTTCAGATATTCTTTGATTTAGATGTTTTAGCTATTCTTCTTCTTCCAGTCTTATATGTATGTGTCAGATATTCAATAATTGAATATAAAGAATCTAATACCATAACAGAATGCGCAGATGGAATTGTTGCATCTATCTTTGTATTGCTTCTGTTATCTTTCAGTACATATTATTACTTTAAGAACAAGTAAAATAATATGTTACTTTTTAAGTAAGAAATTTACTGAGCCAAGAGTTTGTTCATTACGCATTCTCACAAGAGTTTGAGTATGAGGAAATATTCTTAAGATATCGTCAGAGAAATGAATTTGAAGTCATGTACAGATATTTCAAGAATCACGTTGATGCTGATACCTTAAATGTCTTTACTGAACATACCTTCAATGCCAAACTGTTTATCGGTCTATTAGCTTCAGAGTTTCTTAACAGCTTAAAACTAAAATCCTTAGAGTGGAATAAGACTGCTCCTGAGAAATCAAAGGTAAAGCTTAAAGACAATTCAATGTATATGACCTTTAAAGATCTCGATACACTTGAATGCATTCGTCATGGTGATGTAATCATACCTACTACTAATATTCTGAAAAGACATGAAGCCTTATTTAATATGATGGGAATTGATCCTGTCGTACTTCAGAATACAAAACTTAAGAAAGCTACTTTAGATGATGAGATGGGATTAACTGTTTCTGACTAATCTCGTGTAAGAACAAAAACGAGATCTTAGGGGTGGAATAAGACTGCTTCTGAGAAATCAAAGGTAAAGCTTAAAGACAATTCAATGTATATGACTTTTAAAGATCTAGATACGCTTGAATGTATCCATCATGGTGATGTAATCATACCTACAACAAATATCCTTAAAAGACATGAAGCCTCATTTAACATGATGGGAATTGATCCTGTAGTGCTTCAGAATACAAAACTTAAGATAGCTACTTTAGATGATGATATGGATTAACTGTTTCTGACTAATCTCGTGTAAGAACTAAAACGAGATCTTAGGGGGCAAAAAAAAGAACAGCCTTAAGCTATTCTTTCCTTCATTTGGAGCGGGAAACGAGGCTCGAACTCGCGACCCTAACCATGGCAAGGTTATG